>Ga0187893_10000756_pt1 | contig 82780 bp, 69 predicted proteins | sample MA1701074metaG_FD_139574 | JGI IMG/M metagenome (GOLD analysis project Ga0187893, IMG submission 139574) | White microbial mat communities from a basaltic lava cave in the Kipuka Kanohina Cave System on the Island of Hawaii, USA - MA170107-4 metaG ... | reverse complement strand
TGTGGCAGCAGAGATGAAAAGCCGCCGTGAAGATCTATCGATATGAGAACCGAACCCCAAGATGTGGCTGCTATCGCCATAGGTTAATGTTTCAACGGTAGTTTTTCAGTGAGAACTAGCTAGACGCTTCTTGACTTCGCTGAGCGGCACACGTTTTTTGCTCGCGGCAGCTTTCTCTATCATTTTCCGGAATGAGGGAGAATACTGTAATATTAGCGCAGCGAATTCGTCCTCGTTATACGGAACAAGGAAGGCCTTCATTTGACCGTTCTTGGTAATGATTACGGGCTCCTCTCGGCACATTTCAACATATTTGCTCAATTGATTCTTCGCTTCATATATCGGAATTGTTTTCATAGCGTTTCGCCTCCTCGTAAAACTCAGCTTCTTCGTCCTTAGACAGAACCCTTAGAATCGTAACCTCGTTAAATTGAACTTGGTAGAAAATCCGGTAATCACCCACCCTCAAGCGATAAAGAGTCTCGAATCCTCTGAGTTTCTTCACGCTGCTCCGGGTCACATCTTCAGCCCGTTGCAGTAGTACAGTATCGATGCGCTTTATAATCTGCTTTGCATAGAATTTCTTAATCTTGTCCAGATCCTCCCCTGCATCCTCTGTAAAGACCACCTCATACTTGGCCATAACTTAGGCTAGCCCATTATCTGGCCAACGGCAACTTCTGCCGGAAGGTAGACTCGGGTTGAGATCGAACTTTGTAATCTGATAGTCTCCGAGCTGTGAGTTGATCTTCACGTAGCAGAGATCAAGCACACAACACGGCGCAATCAAGGCAACTAATCAATTGCGTCGACGAGCTTTGGAACTATGCGCATGAAGTGTCCTCGTTGCCAGCACGATAATCCTGCGGGTCAAAAATTTTGTGGAGAGTGCGGAGCACAGCTCACATCCGCGTGTCCTGCCTGCAGAGCCACCAATCCTCCTGGCCAAAAGTTTTGCGGCGATTGCGGAGCGTTGCTTACCCAGGCCGTGACAACCGCAAAGTTCCTTTCCCCAGACTCTTACACTCCCAAGCATCTCGCTGAGAAGATTCTCACTTCCAAAACCTCCCTTGAAGGGGAGCGCAAACAGGTCACGGTGCTGTTTGCTGATATGAAGGGCTCTATGGAGCTTTTGGCCGACCGAGATCCAGAGGAGGCAAGGAAGCTCCTCGATCCTGTGATCGAGCAGATGATGGAAGCTGTGCATCGATATGAAGGCACGGTGAGTAACCTGATGGGTGACGGCATCATGGCGCTCTTCGGCGCGCCGCTGGCGCACGAAGACCACGCGGTGAGGGCGTGCTACGCGGCGCTTCGCATGCAGGAATCGGTAAAGAAGTATGCTGAAGCAGTCAGGCGAACAGAAGGGGTACCGATAGGGATCAGAGCGGGTTTGAACTCGGGTGAAGTGGTGGTCGGATCTATCGGAAATGACTTAAAGATGGACTACACGGCGATCGGTCAGACGGTGCATTTGGCTTCTCGCATGGAACAGATGGCGATGCCGGGATCGATCATGATCACCCATCACACGCTGCAACTGGCCGAGGGCTTCTTGCAGGTAAAGTCGCTGGGGCCGGTTAAGGTCAAGGGGATGAGCGAATCGGTTGAAGCGCACGAGGTGACCGGCGCCGGTCCAGTGCGCTCGCGGCTGCAAGCGGCGGCGGCGCGCGGTTTCACGCGCTTTGTGGGACGCGCTTTGGAGTTTGAAACTTTGTGCCGCGCGCTGGATAAAGCCCGGGCCGGTCACGGCCAGATCGTTGCCCTGGTCGGCGAGCCGGGCGTGGGGAAGTCGCGGCTGTTTTGGGAACTGACTCACTCCTGGCGGACCCACGATTGGCTGATTTTAGAGAGCGGCTCGGTGTCCTATGGGAAGGCCACTGCCTATCTCCCCGTGATCGACCTGCTCAAGGCGTACTTCACGATCGAGGACCGAGATGACGTACGGAAGATTCGCGAGAAGGTGACAGGCAAGCTGTTGACGTTGGATAAGTCCCTGGAGCCTGCCTTGCCTGCGTTCCTTGCGCTTTTGGATGTGACAGTTGAGGACGAGTTGTGGGAAAGCCTTGATCCTACCCAACGCCGCCAGCGGACTTTAGACGCAGTAAAACGCCTCTTGCTTCGAGAGGCTCAGGTTCAGCCCCTGCTGCTTGTCTTCGAGGATCTTCACTGGATCGATTCGGAATCTCAGGCAGTGCTAGACAGTTTAGTTGAGAGTCTGCCGACCGCACGTACCCTTTTGCTGATAAACTATCGTCCTGAGTACCAGCATAGTTGGGGAAGCAAGACATACTACAGCCAACTTCGCATTGATCCGCTGCCGCCAGAAAGCGCCGGTGAACTGCTCCAGGCGCTGCTCGGGGACGACGCAAGCCTGCTGCCGCTTAAGGGACTGTTAATCGAGCGCACCGAAGGGAATCCTTTCTTTATGGAGGAGAGTGTTCGAACTCTCATAGAAACAAATTTTATGACGGGTGAGCGTGGAAATTATCGCCTCGTCAGACCGATTCAGAGCACCCAGGTACCGGCAACGGTCCAAGCGGTGCTGGCAGCTCGAATTGACCGGCTTCCACCGGAAGAGAAGCGTCTTCTTCAGTCGGCAGCCGTCGTTGGAAAGGATATACCGTTCGTACTTCTTCAAGCCATCGCGAGTGAATCTGAACACGAGCTTCGCCAACGACTGGCGCGACTTCAGTCGGCGGAGTTTCTCTATGAGACGAGTCTGTTTCCAGAGATCGAGTACACCTTCAAGCACGCGCTCACCCATGAAGTTGCTTATGGCAGCCTTTTACAAGAGCAGCGGCGGTCCCTTCATGCGTGTATCATGGAAGCGATCGAGAAACTGTACGCGGACCGCCTTCATGAACAAGCGGAGCGGCTCGCTTACCATGCGCTTAGGGGCGAGCTGTGGGACAAGGCCGTGGCTTATCTTCATCAGGCGGGTCGGAAGGCGACGGAACAATCTGCATACAAAGAGGCGGCATCATACTTTGAGCAGGCTCTGGATGCCCTGACACGTCTTCCCGAGAGTCGCCAGACGCTCAAACAGGCCATCAACATTCGAGACGACCTGGGCCCCGTATTGGTTGCTATGAAGGGCTTTACTGCGAAGGAAGTGGAGCAAACTTACACCGAGGCGCGAGAGCTGTGCCAGTGGTCGGGGGAGACTGCTCAGCTCTTCCCCGTTCTGTGGGGACTGGCAAGGATGCACGATATACGGGGGGAGCTAAAAGTGGGACGTGAACTGGGGGAACAGCTCTTAACTCTGGCCGGGCGTGTACAGGATCCGGCGCTACTATTAGAGGCCCACCACGAGCTTTGGGCCAATTTGCTCGACCTGGGCGAGTTTTCCTCCGGCTTAACTCACACAGAACGAGGCATTGAGCTTTATGATCCCCAGCAACATCGCCGGCATGCTTTTCTTTACGGCGGGCATGATCCTGGAGTGTGCGGCCTGAGACATGCGGCCATGATGCTCTGGCTGCTTGGCTATCCAGACCATGCGCTGCGTAAAGGCCGGGAGGCGTTGTCTCTAGCTCGGGAGTTGTCTCACCCATTTACTCTGTGTTTTGCGCTTTATTACTCTGCTTGGGTGCATCAACAGCGTGGAGAGAGTCAGGCTGTTGAGGAACGTATAGGCGCAACCATTACATTGGCGACCGAGCAGGAACTTACGCGCTGGACGCTACAGGGAGCGGTTCTGAAAGGATGGCTACTGATTCAGCAGGCGAAGGGGCAGGAGGGAATTCTGCAGTTACGCGAGGGTGCCAAAGAGGCATTGCGGGACCAGTCCTACTGCGTTGCCCTGCTGGGGGAGGCATACGGAAAAGAAGGAAACATCAAAGAGGGGCTTAGGGTGGTTACCGAAGAACTGGCTCGAGTGCGCCTAACTGGTGGGCGTTTTTACGAGGCGGAGCTGCACAGAATCCAGGGTGAGTTACTGCTAAAGCAGGCAGCGCCCGACGAGGCACAGGCCGATACGTGTTTCCGAAATGCACTGAATGTTGCGCGCGACCAGAGCGCGAAATCTTTGGAACTGCGAGCGGTGATGAGTTTAGGTCGACTGTGGCAAAGCCAGGGTAAGAAAGGAGAAGCACGGCGAATGCTGGCTGAGATTTATGATTGGTTTACCGAAGGTTTTGACACTGCTGATCTGAAAGCAGCCAAGGCGCTGCTCGAAGAACTAGGGTGATCGATTTTAGATTTTAGATTGGGAGAATTTTGTCAGAAAAGGAGGGACACTTTTATGGAAGCCGTTTAGAGTCCGGAGTCTGGTATCTTGGATGTTTCAAACCCTAGACCTAATACGTTAGACTCTAGACGTCGGTTGATACGTGTCGCCAACCTTGACCGTTAAAGGCGTCTAGTGATACACGTGCCGGTAAGTAACCAAGCAGATACATGAACGGCAAAGGAGGAAAATTCTATGGCTGGAAATGGCAATAACGCAGGTTTTGAGGTGCTGATTTCATCGGACTCCCATGTGATGGAGCCGCCTAATACCGTAAAGGAACGGGTCGCTGCAGCGTTGCGAGAGCAAGCTCCTGCTTTCCCCCAGCTCAAAGTCGGGGAAAGTTTTCAAACCCATCCCGGGGGCTCGGACCCCAATAGTCGGATCAAGGAGATGGAAACAGATGGTCTGAGCGCAGAGGTGCTCTTCCCAACCTACTTGCTGCCTCACTTCGCCATGGACGATGCCAAACTCCAGGAGGCTTGTTTCCGGGCGTACAACGATTGGTTAATCGAATACTGCCAGGTGGCGCCCAAGCGATTGATCGGTATTGCGGCAATCGCGGTTTATAACATCGACGAGGCGGTAAAAGAGTTAGAGCGCTGTGCCAAAGGCGGTATGAAAGGATCGATCATCTGGCAGGCGCCGCATCCGGACCTGCCATTCAAGTCGGAGCACTACAATAAATTCTGGGCGGCGTCGCAAGATCTTAACATGCCCGTCCATCTACATATCCTTACTGGACATGGTTACCACAAGAAGTCCGTGTTCGGCACCGAGAATGAAAGAAAGGGAGTAGAGCACTATCGGGGCAGCGTCAATCTCAAACTCCAGGAAATTATCAGCGCGTATTTTGAGATCATTTTCTATGGCATCCTGGATCGCTATCCTAAACTCAGGTTTGTCAGCGTTGAAAATGAAATCGGCTGGATGCCTTTTATGTTGCAGCAGTGGGATTATTATTTCAACCGCTTTAAGGGCGAAAATCCGCCGCCGATTACCAAAAATCCTAGCGAGTATTATCTCAGGCAATGCTTCGGCACTTTTTTCCGGGACACCGTGGCGGGGCATAATTTCGAGTGGTGGGGCCAGGATAACTGCATGTGGTCCAACGATTATCCGCACGGGAACTCCACCTGGCCGGAGTCGCGCAAATATATCGACCGCGATCTAGGGCACCTGCCGCCAGAAATTCGCAAGAAACTGGTCTGCACTAATGTGGCGAAGCTCTACAGTATGGAAATCCCGAAGCCGCTCCAGGGGGTAGCGCAGCCAGCGGCAGTTCACTAGTCGCCGCGCTACGCGGTTTCGAGTCCCGAGTCGTTTAACCCGAGACCCGAAACCTGAGACCCGAGACTGAAATTGTAAGTGCTTCTGGTACTCATCCCAAGGAGGTTCTCATGGCCGCGCGGTATGGTTCAGACCTGATTGTCGATCTTCTTAAAGTCCTAGGTATCGAGTATGTAGCGTTAAACCCCGGATCGAGCTTTCGCGGGATTCATGACTCGTTGGTCAACTACGAGAGCGGCCGCAAACCCAATCCCGAGATGATTCTGTGCTGTCATGAAGAGATCGCGGTAGCCTTGGCCCATGGCTACGCCAAGGCGACGGGAAAGATTATGCCGGCGATCGTGCACAATGTCGTCGGCCTGCAACATGCCTCCATGGCGATTTATAACGCCTGGTGCGACCGCACGCCGGTCCTGGTCATGGGCGGCACGGGCCCCATGAACACGAGCAAGCGGCGCCCCTGGATCGATTGGATTCATACGGCGTTGGTGCAAGGGAATTTGGTGCGCGATTTTGTCAAATGGGATGATCAACCGGTCGGCATCGAGTCCTTCCCTTCATCCATCATGCGCGGTTACCGTATCGCCATGAGCGACCCGTCCGGACCGGTTTATCTCTGTTTCGACGTGACCGACCAGGAAGCTGCCATCGAGAAGGAAATTGCGCTCCCCGATCCTAGCCGCTTTCGCCCACCGGCGCCGCTCCAAGCGGAAAGCGAGGCGATCAAAGAAGCGGCGCGACTGCTTTCCGAGGCGCAAAACCCGGTGATTCTCGCAGACTATGTCGGGCGCCATAACGAGGCCGTGCTGAGTCTGGTACAGCTGGCCGATCTATTATCTATACCCGTGATCGATCTTGGCGCGCGGCTCAATTTTCCTAACACCCATTCTCTCAATTTGACGGGGAAAAACCGCGAGCTGGTCAGTAGCGCCGACGTCATCATGGGACTCGACGTTACGGACCTCTTCGGTTCGCTGGTGCGGCAGGATCCTACAACGCACAGCACGACTCCAGCCATCAAACCGGGCTGCAAGGTGATTCACGCAACGCTCGCGGATATCTCCATGCGGGGTTGGACGAGCGATTTTCAGGAGCTGTCACCCGTGGACTTGCCGATCGTGGCCAATACCAGGGTTTTTCTGCCCGCGTTGATTGAAGAGATTAAACGGCAAGATAAATTCTCCAAGTCCATTGTAGAAGGCAGACGAAAAAACTTGGCCGTCCAGCACGACGAGATCCGTGCCCGTTGGCAAGCCGATCTCAGGCGACGTTGGGATGAGCGGCCGATCTCGCCGCCGCGCCTCGCTTACGAGGTCTGGGAGGCGATTAAAAAGGAGAAATGGTTGCTCGTGGCCGGTAGTTTTCGTGGATGGCCGAGCCGTTTGTGGGATTGGGACAAACCGGGGCTTTTCCTCGGTGGTTATGGCGGCGGCGGGCTGGGCTACGGCCCTGCGGCATCGGTCGGGGCGGCTCTGCCGTATCGAGGCACCGATACGATTTGCGTTAATTTGCAGCGTGACGGTGAACTTCTATATACCACGAGCGCGCTCTGGACAGCGGCCAATACCGGAGTCCCGCTGCTCACCGTGATGACCAACAATCGGGTCTACTACAATGACGTCGAACACCAGGAAAAGGTCGCAATCACTCGTGGCCGGCCGGTAGAAAACAAGCTGGTGGGTATGGAGATGGCAAAGCCGCCGGTGGATTTCGCCAATCTCGCGCGCTCTTTCGGTCTTCACGGCGATGGCCCCATAACCGAGCCCGCTCAGATCCGTCCGGCGTTAGATCGCGCCCTGAAAGTCATTAAGGAAGAGAAACGGCCTGCTCTTGTCGACGTTATTATTCAGGCGATCTGAAAAAAGCGCTTGCCGGGTTTGACATAAGCCCGGTAATTTAGGAGTCTACCCTCAGAAAGCGACGCCGTTAGTATTTTATGGCTGTTGGAAGTGGGGGTGAAGCACTAGCTTTTCTAAGCGTCTAAGGAAGCAGGGACAGATAATCGGCCAGGATACTTTAATGGATCTAGTGCCGTAAGGAAAAAGGAGCTTGTTTATGGGACAAATCAAGAGGTTAAAACTGTTAGCTTTCATTGTGATAGCGCTGTTGGCGCTACCTGCGGGAGCCGTGGCACAAGACTTCTACCAGGGGAAAACCATTCATCTGGTCGTCGGCTTCGCGGCCGGCGGCGGGTTTGATACCTATTCGCGAGCCATTGCGCGCCATCTGGGCAAGCATATTCCCGGCAACCCGTCCATTGTGGTAGACAACATGGCCGGGGCTGGAAGTTTAATAGCGGCGAATCATCTTTTTAATATTGCCAAGCCCGACGGTCTGACCATCGGCAATTGGATCGGGCCGCTTGTGGTTCAGCAAGCTCTGGGAAACCCGGCTGCACAATTTGACGGGCGTAAGTTCGGCTACCTCGGCGTGCCGGTCGCAGATTCTGGAGTCTGCGCGTTGACCAAGGCCAGCGGCATCGCCTCAGCCGATCAGTGGTTGGCCTCGAAAAGGCCGATCAAATTGGGAGGTACGGCGCCGGGGTCGACCACCGACGATGTTCCCAAAATCATCTCGGCGGCCATCGGTCTGCCGATCCATATGATCTCAGGTTTTAAAGGCACCTCCGCGATCCGGCTGGCAGCGGACGGTGGGGAAATCGACGGTGGTTGTTGGGCATGGGAGTCCATCAAGCCGACCTGGCAAGCGGGCATCAAAGCAGGCGACGTGAATATCGTACTTCAAACCATGACCGAGTCGCATCCCGAACTCAAGAACGTGCCGCTCGCAGTAAAGTACGCGAAGACCGATGACGCGCGGGCCATGCTCGATATCGTGAGCGGCCCCTACGGGCTATTGGCGCGACCCTATACGGTACCCCCCGGTTTGCCGAAAGGCCGCCTCGAGCTGCTGCAAAAGGCGTTCATGGACACCATGAAGGATCCGGTATTTCTCGCTGAAGCCAAAAAATCGAATCTGGAAATCGATCCACTCGATGGTCCCACAGCCGCCAAAAAGTTTGCGGCTTTGTATACCCTTAAACCGGATCTTCAGGCGAAGCTCAAAGAGATCGTCATTACGACGAAGCAGTAGGCGCCCCGAATTAGAATATAGCCATGCGCAGGGAAGGCTGTTGGTAACGGTCTTCCCTGCTTTTTTTTAGAAGGTGGATCGGTAGGGGAAGCGAATTAAAAATTTTAGTCTCCCACCTCAATACGCCTTATCTTCGTAAACCCAGCGGTCAAGATTTTCAAAGTACTGCCGGCGCAGCACCAGGCTCATGGCAACGGCGCGCGCCGCTCGTTCCTGTTTTTCCGCCGTCGTGGCGTATTTGACGAGGATCTCGAAGGGGTAATTGCCATGCTCCTCCTCGTCCTCGTGAATTTTTTTATAAGGCCCGGTGACCCACTCGGGCACGGTGCCGGCTTTCAGACTTTTCGCGATCAAATAATCGGCGACTCCTTCGCCTGCCATGGGAAAGGCGGCGATGCGCTCTACCGTTTCGGTCAACCCTTCAAAGGCATTGAACATCGCGATTTGCGCCGGAAGCGGTTTGTAGTCGTGTGGCACGGCCCCTTTTTGGCGCAGCGCCTCTTCGAGATAGGTCGCGTGAACATACTCCTCGTGGGTCGCCTCCGCGAGGGTTTTCTTCACATCCAGCTCGGGCGTGCTTTTCAGCCAGCCGCCGAAAATCTCTCCCGCGCGCACTTCGTTGAACAGACGGCTCTGCATCACTTTGATGCGCATCTCATCGGTGGTCAGAGGAATATAACTGTAGGCCGGTAATTTGGAATCCAGACCTGCGCAAAACTCGTTGACCCGCTGTTGAATTGCCTTTGCAAACTCTCGGCTGTCCATACCTGCCTCCGTTGTATCCAGGGGGGGTTGTTCTTCTGTTTTCGTATTTGGTTCTGGCTATCAGTAATCGGCTTGCTGCGTCAAGTATCACCGGCTCGTTATGGTGATCACGCCGGCGACCATGAGAGCGGCGCCGATGGCGATCCGCGGCGTTACCGTTTCGACGCTTCTGAGGAAAATCGCGCTGAAAACGACGGCGAAGAGCGGCGTGGTGTTGAGCAGCGGTATGATGACCGAAACATCAGCTTGGGCGAGGGCGATGAAATTGGCGATCTGGGCCAGCGTGGCGATCAATGCGGCGCTAACGAAAAACAGCAAACTCTCGCGCTCCATGCGGATCTGCACAAGCCTTTTGGTGGTCCAGAGAAAAATGACGAAGAGCATCAGCGATACTGTGGTGACTATGACCGCGGCGACAAAGGGATCGGGCAAAATCTTTAGGCCTTGTTTGCGCAGGCTTTGAGAAATAGCTGAGACCAAAGCGGCGCCCAACGGAAGGGCGGCATCAAGCAAGCGCCAGTTCGCTCCTTCCTTCTGCTTCCCCGAGATAAACCATACGCTTGTCACGATAAGCAGCGTTCCCAAGTAGACCATCAGCCCGGGTTCCTCTTGTAAAAATAGCAAAGCAACAACGGCCGCGAACAAAGGTTCCACCGCCCTTAGTGGACCGGCGCGTGACACACCGATGCGTGTCAGTCCCTCGTAGTAGAGCGCGCGCGCGAAAAGCGGCTGAAGACAACCGCTGATTAAATAGTAAATCATGGCGCGGGAAAGGAGAAAGTCCAACCGGGTTGTGATCAAGAGGTAGGTCCAGATGCAGGTGGCGGTCACGACAAAGCTCACGAACATGGCCGCGAAGATGTTAGATTTTCGTGTTCCCAGGCGGACCAGAACGGAATCTCCCGCCCAGCCCATGGACGAAAAAATTGCTACGATTTCAGGCGCCACTAGAAATTGCTCGGATCGTTGGATGTAGGAGACATCACATAAGCCCACGAAGTGAAAATTTGCAAGCTCGCGAGCCGCTTGTTAAAAGCGCATTCGACGAAAGAGCCCGCGATTTAAGCGAGGAGAGGCTTAGACGGAAGGAGCGAAAGCGTTAGCAAAAGTATGGAGCTAAAACGCTTAATCTCTGCGAGTCGATTGCCCGCAGCTTGCTACGGAGTCGTTTATCTGACAGGGGTACTCGACTGAGCAGTTCAGCTAGTTCTCATGTGGGCCATCATGTGCTGCAGTTTTCGCAGCTCTCTGGTGAAATCTAGGCGATTTAGGCGGTGGCGCTTAAGGTGAACTTTGAGCAACGATGGAGGATACATAGTCGCCCCACATTTTTCGCATTTCGCCGCTTTAAAGTTTTTATCCTCGACGGTTATGGTTTTGAGTTTTTCGCGTGGCGTATTCTGCATCGGATCACCTACCTGATTTTTCAGGCAACATAGCGCAAGGGACATGCCAGGGCCCCAAGCCGTATTCAACCTCTTGATAACACGGGAGTTTGCATCGGTTGGGGAGCTAAATGCCGGTGCGCTAGAGTCCCGGATAGGCGGGCAGGGTAGCACCATGCCAACTTCCATCACGCCAGTCGGGCATATGCACGACATCTGGCCGCCAAGGGTGGACCCGTAAAATCTTTCAGCGGCCTTGGTTTTGAGGGATCGGTCAGGTATCAGCGGCGGCGGACATCAGGCTAAAAGGGATCTACTTGCGCTAAAGTATCAGGGAAAGTCTTAGGACGGTGGCGCGTGACTGAACCAACCACGGGCTAGGGGTCTGCTGCCTGTGATCAGAAACAGCATCCCCCTAGCCTGTAATCTAATATAAATTCAACCGCTATTTTTTTGCAGGCTTTTTTGTGCCTTCGCGGAACGCCAATGGCGCAGTCGCCAGTGTCTTTCCGTCCTCGTCGACAACGAAAACGGTGTATGTTGTCACCCCAAGAAGTTTAGCGCCGATCTCGCCATCGAGCAGCCAAGCACTTGAAAACGCTCCGTACTCATTCGCGACGGGCGCTGGCTTCACCGCGGATGAAATGTCGGAAAGAACACCACCCATGATCAACCTGAGTCCTAACTGCTGTTTGGGCTTAAAACCGGAGCCCGAAATGGTTACGGTCGACTTCCGTTGAAAGTCAGCCGGAGTGGGAGAAATAATTACACTGTAGCCCGGTGCTGTCGCCATTGCGGCTTTATCGTCCTGAGACGTCTGCACTGCGCAAGCCGTCAGGTTGAGAGCGAAAAATGCCGCAACCATCAGCCAGAGCACTAATTCTGTCAAGCGGCCACCCACACCTTTTGCACGTTGTCTATTTTTCATAGTGTCACCTCCAATTTTTTTTACTAACTCTACGACCGCAGGAGTAAACCAAGCGGAGTATATAAACGCTCCTTCTGCCCGTCAAGACCAGACGGGCAGAATTTCAAGCTCGCCAGTGCCGCCTTGAACCACAACGGAGCCTATCCCATGTAGCGCGCGCCATCAAGTTTGTCCCGTCCATTTGTCCGAGGCGATCTCATGCCAGCGCCGACGGATGCCGTCAAACAAATCTTTGGGCAAAGGTCCGGCCTCGAGGGCCGTGGCATTTTCTGCGAATCTTCCGGCCCGCGCGGTTCCGACGATCGCTATGTGCACCCCCGGAACGCCGAGGGTAAAACGTAAAGCGAGAGGGGCAATCGCGTCTAGGTCGCCTTGCAGGAATTCGTATTTGAGTTTTTGTAGGCGTTCCCAATAGGATCGTGCGTAACCGTCGTAGGGCGGGCGGTTGCCGTTTTGCCAAGCGATGTTGGCGAGGGGCCGCTTGGCGATGACGCCGATGTTTCGCTCAATCGCGGACGGCAGGGTAAGGTCGATCACCTCTTGATCGGCGATACTGACCGAGGTTTGGAGCGTATCAAACGCGCCGCATTCGACAGCATAAAGCGCCGCGCGCGAGTCGCCGCTGTAGCCTATGTAGCGGGTGCAGCCGCGTTCACGAGCCCGCAAGAGGGCGTCGATGACATGGCCTTGGCGCAGCTCGGACTCCGAGCAGCTATGAAGTTGGACCAGGTCTACCCGGTCGGTTTTGAGTCGTTTAAGGCTGCGCTCGATACTTTTAAGCAAAGATTCGGGTCGCCAATCCGGGTTGCCCCAACCTCGCTCGTGGCCACATTTGGTAAAGAGGTAAAAGTCTTTGCGGCGATGACTAACCGCATTGCCGATCAGTTCCTCGCTCATAACATAACACTCGGCGGTATCGATGACATTAAGCCCGGCGTCGAGCGCGCCGTTGAGTAATTGCTTTACTGTGGCGAGGGAGGCTCTTTCATAGCCGATCTCGGAGCCACCGAAACCAAGCACACTGACGCTCATATCGGTATTGCCGAGTTTGCGTTTCTCCATCGTATTACTCCAGTGACGTGGAACGGTGCATATGATTGTTTAATCTCAATGTATCCCCAGCGCTTTATTAACGGCGTAAATGATCTGATCTTTGCCGGGCACAAAGCGCCTTTCAAGCGCGGGGCTGGCGGGCACAGGTGCGAAGGGCGCGGCGACGCGCAGAATGGAGCTGTCGAGGTAATAAAAGGCTCGTTGCTGGACCCTAGCGGCGATTTCAGCGCCCACTCCGCCCTGCTCAACCGCTTCGTGCACTATGATCAACCTTGTAGTTTTCTTCACTGAATTAACAATGGTTTCGAGATCTAGCGGCGCAAGGCTGCGAGGGTCTATCACTTCCACTGAAACTCCACCTGTCTGAAGCACTTCGGCTGCTTCGAGCGCTGCTCCGACCATGTTCGCCAGGGCGATAATGGTCGCGTGATCGCCCGTCCGGACTATAGCCGCTTTGCCGATGGGCACCACTGCGTCACCATGAAAAACTTGACCGCGCGCCCGATAAAGAGCGCGATGCTCGATGAAGACAACCGGATTATCATCGCGAATGGCAGATTTGAGCAAACCCTTTGCATCTGCGGGATTGGAGGGCATGACGATTTTCAGTCCCGGGACATGCGCGAGCCAGGCTTCCAGACTCTGCGAATGATGTGCTCCCATATGGCCGCTGATGCCGCACTGGACACGCACCGTCAAAGGGATTTTGAGCCGCCCGCCCGACATATAATGAAGTTTGGCAGCGTGATTGATCAGTTGATCCATGGCCAAGGTGATGAAGTCGATAAACATGATCTCCACGACAGGCCTCAGTCCGGCCGTGGCGGCGCCGATGGCGAGCCCCATGACGGTGGCCTCGCTGATGGGGGTGTTGACGACGCGGTTGTTGCCGAATTGTTCAGCAAGTCCTTGCGTAACGCCAAAGGGCCCGCCCAAGGCGACATCTTCGCCAAACAAATAGACGGCGGGGTCGCGTGCCATCTCTTCGTGAAGCCCGGCACGAATCGCTTCTAGATAGGATTGCTCAGACATTTTGACACTCGCCCCTCACTCCAACTTTCTCCCCCGAGGAGCGAGAGAACTTCTCTCCCTCCTCTTCCTTGATGGGAGTGGAAAGAGATGAGGGCGTAGCGACACAATTATGATTCATGCTGTCACTTGACTCGAGACTTCGTCGGGCTCGGGCCAAGGAGAGGCCAGAGCAAAATCGGCCGCCTTTTGTACTAGATCGCGCGCTTCGAGTTCGATGGCATCGCTCTCCTTTCGGGAAATTGCTTTACGACTGAATAGGAGACGAATGTAACGAGCGATGGGGTCTTTCTTCTTCCATTCGGCAAGCTGGGACAGTTCGCGGTATTTGGCGGGATCGCCTTCATAGTGACCGCGCATGCGGGTTGTAAGGCACTCGATAAAGACCGGTCCCTTGCCATGCCGTGCTCTATCGAGCGCCTTGGTCGTAACCTTTCGTACGGCCATGAGGTCGTTGCCGTCGACGGTGCTACTCGGAATTCCATAGGTCTTGGCATGCCGAGCCAGCCGTTCGACTAATGTGTGCGATGAGAGGGGAGTAAATTCTGCATAGCCGTTGTTCTCGCAGACGAAAATGACGGGAAGCTGCCAGAGACTTGCGATATTGAGAGATTCGTGAAATGCACCGGCCTGTCCGGCGCCGTCACCGAAGAAAACCACGGCGACTTGCCCTTTTTTTCTTTCCTTGGCGGCGAAAGCCGCGCCGAGTGCCAATGGAATCGTACCGCCAACGACGCCAGTGGCCGTGACAAAGCCCGCATCCAGCGCAACGACGTGCATGGAACCGCCTTTACCGCCGCAATAGCCTGTCGCGCGCCCTGCGATCTCGGCCATCAGGAGGTCGATGGCTGCGCCTTTGGCAATGGCGTGCCCGTGGGAGCGGTGACCTCCGAAGACGTAGTCATTTTTACGCAGAAGGCAGCAGGCGCCAACGGCCACCGCTTCCTGGCCGATTCCCAAATGAAGTAAGCCGAGGATTTCGCGGTTGGCATAAAGCTCTGAAACTTTTTCTTCGAAAGCACGAATGAGCCACATGCGGCGAAGGAGATCGAGCAGCGTTTCACGCCGCAATTTCGGTAACATGATTAACCGTGACTTAATGCAAAAGGATCAAATTTGTCAACGGTCTTGGAAGGGGCCTCCGCAATGGCTTTTTTTGTTTTTCCAGCTGTGTTATTGCCTCAATCACGAGATCGGCAACGTTTTACCATCTTGCCATAACTACAGTAGCGCGTCAGGGGGATACGATGAAGAAGTTATTCTCTCTTTTAGGCTGTATTATCGGCTTATCGTGCTGTATTGACGGATCTCAGCTACTCGCCGCCACCACCTCGCCAGCCTTGTTAAAGGCTAAGCAGGAAGCAGAGTCCAAGGGTTACCTTTTTCTCGCGAGCAAAGACGAGATCGTCGCCAAGGCCAGACAAGAGGGCAAATTGGAAGTCCTGACGTTCCTTGAAGGGGACGCCAAAAAGGCGATGATCGGTGCTTTCAAAAAGAAATATCCTTTTATACAGGAAGTCGCGAGCGAAAGTATCGGCGGCACCGAGGAGTACCAGCGTTTCATCCTGGAGATGAAAGCCGGACGCACAAAGCGGTGGGATACGGTCCATATTTCCAATCAGGTCTATTCAGAGTATCCGCCCTATTTGAAGAAGTTTGATATCTTGGGGATGGCCGAGCAGAGCGTGCTGCATATCCCTCCATCGATCGTCGACTCCAACAACCGGAACATCGTTTCCAAGGGCACGCAGGTCGCCGTAGGCGCCTACAACAAGAAGCTCATCTCTGCCGATAAACTGCCCACGACATGGGAAGGCTTCCTCAGGCCTGAATTCAAGGGTCGTAAGTTCCTCGTCGATATTCGCCCGCTTTCAGTTGCCAACCTCGTGCCGGCATGGGGTTTGGAAAAAACGCTCGACTTTGCCAAGAAAATAGCCGAGCAAAAACCAGTATGGGTGCGTGGCAGTCGATCATTGGCGCCGATGGCGCTGGGAGAATATTCGGTGTTTATGGGTTTGAACCTATCGAGCGTACTGGAAGCGCAATCTAAAGACCTTAACAAAAGCTTGGAAGTGCTATTCTTGGATCCCGTGCCGGTGCGATTTGGCAGCGCCGACGGCATTTTTGGCACGACGGCTCGCCCGCATGCGGCACTATTATGGTTAGAGTTTCAAGTTTCGCCCGAAGGGCAGGACATACTCGATAAGTATGGTCCGGCGGACGGCTCCGTATATATCCCAGGGTCTCTGCAACATCAGATGATACGCGGCAGACCGCTTTCGAGCCTGAGCTGGGACGCCCAGAAAAATCTTGATCAATGGGTCAAGAAAATAGTCGAGGCCTACGGATTTCCCATGGCCGAAAAAAGCAGATGAAGGGGAGTGAGATTTATGGCACGCATAGCGCATATTGCGATTAAAGTGGACGAGATCGACCGGGTTGCGGATTTTTACGAAAAGGCGTTCGGCTTTGCTCCCAAGGGAAAATCCCGATCGCCGGATCGATCGCGGCGCCGCGTGAACGACGGCGCGGTGGATCTTACTTTTCTTAAATACGACGACGAGGATTCGCCCATGGCCCAAGCCGCTGGCCAGGTACCCTGTATTCATCACTTCGCCATCGAAGTGGACGATCTGGCCAAATACGTGGCCAAGGTGAGGGAGTTTGGCTGTGAGATTTTGAGCGACCCGAACACGGCACCAGTGAAATTTCGCATACCGGGCGGACCCATCATAGAAATCGTCCCGGAGGGAAGGTATCAACCTAAAGCCGGCGCAAAAACTATCGACTGAAGCCGGTTGAGAGGAGCAACATCGCTATGGCTGATTTTAAATTCATTTCCGCTGACGGGCACCTCAACGACCCGCCCGACGCCTGGGCGAGAGTGCAAAAGGAATATGGCGACCGCGCTCCAAGGGTCGTCGAAGACCTGCCGGACAAGAAGGGGCTTTGGCTGGTAACCGAGGGTCTTAAACCCTCGCCTTGCTACAACCCTTCCGTAGGCTTTCTGGTCGATAAGCCCGAAGGGGTTACCGGCATGACCGTGGATCAGGTCGACGACGAAACCATCAGCCGATTTCGCGAGAGCTTTCGCTACGAGGATCATCCTGGTTCCTGGCAGCCCCGCGCGCGGCTGAATGAGCAGGACCGGGACGGCGTCGAAGCGGAGGTGCTTTTTTCAAGCTGGGCGCGGATTTTTTATGTGCTCACCGATGCACCGTTCCAGCGCGCCTGCTTTCGCTCGTATAATTTCTGGTTAAAAGATTTTTGTGCCGATAACCCCAAACGCTTGATCGGCATTCCGCTGCTTTCCATTTTGGACATGGATCGGGCCGTCGAGGATTTGCAGGAGTATGCCGCATGGGGATTTAAAGGAGTGCAGATTCCCCCCGGCATCAAAGACGGCGCTTATTATAACACCTTCTACGAGCCGCTGTGGTCGGCGGCGGAAGACTTGGACATGTTGCTTGTCATTCACTCCGGACAGCTTCAGGGGGGCGCGTCGAGGCGTTGGTTCGAAAAGCTCAACAGTGCGGATGAATGGCCCGGTTTTTTTCAGCACACGCGCCAGACGGTGATAAAGACCGTTATCGGGCACATGATTTTCTCCGGCCTGTTTGACCGCCATCCTAAACTCAAGGTGGTATGTACGGAATTTGAAGCCGGGTGGGTCGGCATCATCGTGCAGCAGGTCGATTATCAATACGGCCCGAAGAAGACGGCCCACGGCACGACTCTCGGCGAGGAGATGAGACTTAATTTGCCGCCTAGCGAATATTTCGAGCGCAATCTCTGGTTTACTTTCATGGACGACCGCGCCGCGGTGTTAACAACGCCGATTTACGGAGCAAATAACTTCATGTGGGCAAGCGATTACCCGCACGCGGCGTGCACCTGGCCACGTTCCCAGCAAATCGCCGAGCGAACCTTTGCCGGGGCCGATCCCGTCGTCAAACGCAAGCTTTGCCGCGACAACGTTAATAAGCTCTATAATCTCGGCTTGTAGAACATTAACTAGGAGGAGACGCTTTCCTTTACATCAACCTCGGTTGAATGAATCAGGATATCTCAAGGAGGAAAATATGCCGCGCATCGCTCATCTCGCCATGAAAGTTGACGATATCGACAAGGCCAGTGATTTTTTTGCCCAGGTTTTCGGCTTCATGCAGATCAAAGTTCCTGGTGTGCGCAGCACTGTGCGCTACCTGAGCGACGGCAACGTGCATATCGCCATTAATCCAGCCCGCACCGCCAACCCGGCTGCAGGTAGGGCGGCCGAAAAACCTTCTATAGATCACTTCGGCATCGAGGTCGATAGTGTCGATCAAAGCACCGCCGAGGCAGGCAAGTATGGTTGCAAAGTTATCAGTGAGCCCGGCAAGGTGCGCAAAATCCGGGATCCGGCCGGGATACCCCTGGAGATTATTTCGGTTGGGGCGAAACCCGAAGCCGGCAACGACCGGTAACGAGCGCTTGCGGGCAATAATCCGGACCACCTTTTAGTTGTCGGAAACGAGATCACGCAATCCTCCGGATGCCGTTTCGCCGGCCGTGTCGCGAATCAAGAAATTGCGTCAAAACCACGCACCTCACTAGAGGCGAAACGACGTGGCAACTGCGAAAACCCGCGCATGAAAAATGGCTTTAAAATATTCGATACCGACACCCATGTGCGACCGACCATCGAGACTCTCGAGCCGTACTACGATGCGAAGGTGCGCGTGCGCTTGCACGCGCTGGAGCGGTACAAAAGGGAGAACCGGCGCGACGTTGAGGGAATGGTCGTCGGACGCCACTCCTATGCGCTGGGAGAGCGCATCGCATACTCTCGCTTGTTGGGCAAGGCGGAACCGGAGCCAGGCGAGTTTAGGATACGATCAAAGTACATGGGTACGCGCCATGCGACCAGGGGAGCCATCGACGACGATGCGGCGGCGCGGCTACGTGACATGGATGAGGAGGGAGTCGACGTCCAGTTTCTCATTGGCGGCGCCGGTAACTCGGGCCCACTCAACGACCATGATCTCGACGTTGGCTTCATGCGTGCCTACAATCGCTATCTCCACGACTTTTGCGGTCAGGCGCCGCACCGTTTGAAGGCGGCGCTCCCGGTCTCACTGGACTCCGTCGAGGAGTGTGTCGAAGAAATCCGGCACTGGGGCAAAGAACCGTGGATGGTCGGGATTTTGCCCCAGTCGCGTAATGACATTCCTCTCGATCATCCCAAGATGGAGCCGGTTTGGAAGGCCTGCGCCGATCTTGGAATCGCCGTGGTTTATCATAGTCACTATGCCGGACCGCCTTATTTTCCCGGTTACCTAGATCTGTGGGGCAACGCATTTCTTGGTCGCTCGGCGGCTCATCCATGGGGCGCGATGCGCGCCATTGGCGCGTTCATCGGTTCCGGCATCATGGAACGCTACACGTCATTGCGCTTCGGCATCCTGGAAAGCGGTTGTGGCTGGCTGCCGTTTTGGAGCCGCCGCCTTGATGACCAGGCCGAGTACGTCTTGGACAGCATCCCCGCGTTGGAGCACAAAATCAGCGACTATATGACTGGCGGCAGATTTTTTTCCAGCATCGAGATGTCGGAAGGCCAGGATATAATCGAGATGGTGATAAGATTCCTGGGCGAGCACCTGTTGATGTATGCCTCCGACTACCCACATTTTGAGTGCCGGTTCCCGAACTCAGTGGACACCTTTTTTAAATGGACACTCAGCGACGACCTGCGGCGTAAACTTTTGTGGGAAAACCCGGCGCGGTTTTACGGTGATCCGTAGAGCATTGCCCGGAGCTTGAGGCGCGCCGCAGGTCACGCTGGTCTTGCCTAAAGTGAATCAAGGCTCAACATGGGAAAAACTGAAACGACACTCGCGAACTTCGTGCTAAACTTTCCGACACAAGATATCCCGTCCGATGTCATGCACCTGGCGAAGCGGTGCGTGATGAATTCCTGCGGCGTCGCGCTGTACGGCACTCTGGACCCGGCCATTGATATATTGCTGGACTACCTAGGCGCTGAAGGGTGCGCGCCGCAAGCCACCGTGATCGGCAAGGGGTTTAAGACTTCTCCACAGAACGCAGCCCTGGCCAATGGTTTTTTGGGCCATCTGGAAGACTACGACGACACCCACACCACGGTGATTCACCCAAGCGCGCCGATTTTGCCTGCTGCTTTGGCGCTCGGCGAGCAGTGTCCTGTAAGCGGGAGAGATTTACTGGCGGCGTTTGCCGTCGGCGTAGAGGTTGCCTGTCGAATCGGCTTGGTCATTTATGAGCATTTCAGAGAAGGGGCAGCCCATTGGCATATAACGAACACATGCGGCGTGCTCGGAGCCGCAGCCGCCGCGGGTCGTTTGCTCAAGCTCACTCAAGAGCAAATGATTTATGCGTTCGCCATTGCGGGCACGCAAGCCAGCGGCCTGCGCGAGGTATTCGGCTCCATGTGCAAGCCATTTCACGCTGGTAAGGCCGCTCAGAACGGCACCGTGGCGGCGCTTCTGGCGCAGCGCGGCTTTACCGGCACCGACGGAATCTTCGAAGGAGAGCGCGGATTGGTAGGCGTGATGGCTAGCGGTCACGACATCAACGAAGCCACCAAAGATCTGGGCGCTCGTTGGGAATTGCCGCAGAACGGGCTCAAGCCCTATGCCTGTGGCCAGGCAAACCACGGGCTGCTCGACGCGGTGCTGGCACTGAGAAAAAAAAGCGGGGTCTCTTCGCAAACGATCAATCATATGCAGGGAAGCGTGCAACAATTCGCACCGGCGCTGGTGCGACGTCGCCATCCGCGAAGCGGTCTTGAGTCCAAGTTTTGCTACTACCACTCGATGGCTGTGGCGATGATCGACGGGCAAGCGCTCCCCGCGCAGTTCACCGACGCCCGTGCCGCTGACCTCGCAGTCCAAGCGCTTAGAGACCGCATAGATTTCAGCGAAGATCCGTCGTTATCCCGCCGCGCCGCCATGGTGACCGTGGAACTGAACGACGGTACGACCTTCACGGAAACGATCCTGCACCCCACCGGGACGCCCGGAAACCCCATGAGCGACGCCATGGTTCAGGCAAAGTTTAACGAGCTTGCCAGCGCGGCAATCGGCGCGGAAAAGGCGGCAAGGGCAAAACGCGCCCTGTGGGACATAGACAAGCTTGCGGACATGCGCGAGCTAATTCCGCTGTTGTTGAAGTAATCGGCGGTTGACGGCCAAAGCCCCGAAGCGAAGAAGATGTGCAAACCTGTTTGAAAGACAGCCTGAAGCGGACTCAAAGCTACCTTATCGGTAACTTTCCGTACAATGACCGCGCGCTTGGTCGCTCTTAAGGCCTATGATAATTGGCCTCATTGTGTTGAATCGTGTTTACAAACGCCAGAGCAAGCGGCCGGGCCGCGTTACAGGCAAGCTCGCCCAGTAGAGCCGCCGCCTGGTCGCGACGCCAGAACGTCCGGTATCCGATTTGCTCGTAAAGCTTAAGCTCCGGCAACCGCTGCGCATAAATGACCGCCGCGCTCCGGCTGGCCCATTCAGCGGGCAAGCTCTTTGCCAGAGGCAATCCCTGCCCGGCGTTGTTTCCAAAAACGCAATAATCCACGGCGTCATTGAGTTGAGCTAAAAACCTGCCAATTGCCGGCAGCGATACCTCATCCCAGTTCGTCATTTCAAATTTTGCCTGCCGCGCGTTCAACTGAGCGGGATATCCATCGGCAATTTGGAAAATTCCACCGCGCTGAATTAAGCGTAGCCACGGCAACGGCGGTTCCGTGACGAAATGCCCTACCGTCACTTCGTTGTCGAGGATTAACGCGACATAATATTTCTTTTTTAATTCGGTTAGTTCCGTTTGCAGCATGGCGAGTCTTTTGCGTCGTTGAAGGGCGCCCCCGTGCTATGCTTATGGGCCATCGGCCAAGGATTCCAGGGCCTGCCAGCGCTCATAACAGAGATCGAGCTCACGCCTGATGGACTCCAGGCGCTCGAGACCGGCCGTGATACTGCCGCTCGACTGGCGGTAAAAATCCGCCTCACCTATGCGCGCGTAAAGCGCGAATTGGTCGTTTTCTAATTTTTCGATCCTGCCCGGAAGTCCCTCGAGCTCGCGCTGTTCTTTATAGGTTAGCTTGCGCCGTGCGGTCGTGGGCAACGCGCGCTCCGCGCTCCTATGCGGGCTCTCTTTGCCCAGCCCGCTTTGCGGCGTTTTGGACGAGATCGGGGCTTCGGGAATTTGCCGCTGATAGCGTTCCCAGTCCTCGTAGCCGCCGGCATACTCGCTAAACTTCCCGCCGCCTTCGAATACCAGGGTGCTGGTGACCACGTTGTCGAGAAAGGTCCGATCGTGGCTCACCAGCAACAGCGTCCCTTCGTATTCCGACAGCAATTCCTCGAGCAACTCCAGCGTGTCGACATCCAGATCGTTGGTGGGCTCGTCAAGCACCATCATGTTCGCCGAGCGGGCGAATATCTTGGCCAGCAGCAGACGGTTGCGTTCGCCGCCGGACAAAGCCTTGACCGGAGAATCGATGCGTTGCGGCGGAAATAAAAAGTCCTTGAGATAACCGATCACATGGCGCGGCCGGCCTCTGACCATGACATAATCAGAGTCGCTCATATTCTCACGCACGCTTTTTTCCATATCGAGCATGCGGCGATGCTGGTCGAAGTACGCGAGCTGTAGTCTTGTTCCCAGAATGACTTCTCCGCGGCTGGGTTCAAGCTCATTCAGAATGAGTCGCAATAAGGTGCTTTTGCCGGAACCGTTGGGACCGATAATGCCGACGCGATCGCCGCGTAAAATGCGTGTCGAGAAATCGCGAACGACGGGTTCGTCGTCGTAAGAAAAGCTCACCCCGCGCACGTCTACGACCAGCCGTCCCGACGGAGCGCCCGCGTCCAGGGTGAAATCGGCCCTTCCTTCCGCCTCAAGGCGCTCAGCTTTTTCGCCGCGCATCGTTTGTAGCGCTCTGACCCGGCCCTCGTTGCGTGTGCGCCGGGCTTTAATGCCACGCCGAATCCAGGCTTCTTCTTCAGCAAGTTTTTTATCGAGTTTGGCCGCGGCCCGCTCTTCAATCTCAAGGAGCTCGTCCTTCTTCCGCAGATACATGTCAAAGTTCCCGGGAAACGAGGTGAGCCTACCGCGGTCCAGTTCAACGATGCGGGTCGCGAGCCGTCGCACAAAAGTGCGGTCATGGGTGATGAACATCACCGCGCCCTTGTAACCGGCGAGATACTTTTCCAGCCACATGATAGCACTGATGTCCAAGTGGTTGGTGGGTTCGTCGAGCAGTAATAAATCCGGTTCGCTCACCAGCGCGCTAGCCAGCATCACCTGGCGGCGGGTGCCGCCCGAGCAATCAGTCATTTGTTTGTCGGCGGGCAAATTGAGCCGCGTTAGAACTGTTTTGACTTTTAGATTGATGTTCCAACCGTCCAGGGTTTCGATGCGCGCCTGCAGCGCGGCCAGTTCGCGCAGCGAGTCTCGCTGCGCCACGCCGTCGCGCCGCGTAAGGTTGTGGTAGTCAGAGAGAAGCGACCCTAACTCGCCCAGGCCACCCGCGACAACTTCAAAGATAGTCTGGTCGGAGTCCGCCGGGACCTCCTGCTCCAAGTGCGCCACCCGAAGCGTATCCATGCGCCAGATCTCCCCGCCATCGGGTAGGGCAGCGCCGGTGATGACCCGGAAAAGAGTCGTCTTGCCTATGCCGTTGCGACCCACCAGGCAGACCCGCTCGCCGGTGTCGACTTGTAGATCGACATGGTTCAGTAGGGGAAAATATCCATAGGCCAGGGAAATATTATCGAGACGGATTAACTGCATATCGTGAATGGACTCGACATCTTTAACTATTCGGCCTCCATGTGCATTTTTTCGAAGTGATCCTCACGCTGTCATTTTTGTATTTTTCTGTCCTTTCCGATTCCAATTAATTTAACTCGTCCATAACCCGGGGCAAAGAAAATGTCCAGCCATGCCCGAAAGCCGGCTTGAAGCGGACGTAACAGTGGTTCGAAGTTGTCAAAAGGGTGAGTCAGGGACGTCCTCCACTGAGGTTATTGCAACCCAGGTCGATATTTAATAGGCCTAGTATGCGGGCGCCGACATTGTGTCTCCCGCGCTAGTAAGATCGCTGATTGAGTTCCCCATGTTTTCGAAAAATTTCTGACTTTAAGGAGGCTAGGATGGCAAACGGGCAATGGTCTCGCGAATTAAAGGAGGATCTGCAACGTCTACAACGACAATTGGAAGGGTTCAGTCCTGCGTTCTTGACGACTGCGCTATTAGCGCTCGTGGTTGCTATCGTCCTGTGGTCCAGTTGGTATACAGTCCAGCCCGAAGAAACTGCCGTAGTGCAGCGATTCGGCCGCGTTCAACGGACAGCGGGGCCAGGACTACATTTTAAAATACCGCTTGGTATAGAGAGTGTCCGACAGGTTCCTACGGCTCGGGTACTCAAAGAAGAGTTTGGGTTTCGCTCGCAGCAAACGGGTCGTCAGACACGGTCTGTGGGAGGGGATTTTTCCAACGAGTCGCTCATGTTGACCGGAGACCTCAACGTCATCGACGTTCAATGGATCGTGCAATTTCGGGTGGAAGACCCGGTGCGGTATCTTTTCAAGGTTCGTGAACAGCGCCAGACCTTTCGCGACATCGCCGAAGCGGTCATGCGCCGCGTAGTCGGCAACCGCCTGGGAAGCGATGTCCTCACGCTGGGACGGGTTGCCGTGGCCAGCGAAGCCAAAGAAGAAATGCAAAAGATCTTGTCGGAATACGAAACTGGGCTCCGACTGGTCACCGTAGAGCTTCAAGACGTGACTCCTCCTGATCCCGTAAAGCCAGCCTTCAACGAGGTCAATGAAGCCCGTCAAGACCTCGAACGGATGGTGAACCAAGCCCAGGAGCAGGCGAACAAGGTAATCCCCAGAGCCGCAGGCGAAGCCAAAAAGGCGATTTCAGAAGCAGAAGGTTACGCCACCGAGCGGGTCAATCAAGCTCGGGGAGAAGCCTCCCGTTTTGCATCCATGTTGACAGAGTATCAACGGGTTCCCGAAGTCACTCGACGGCGCCTTTATCTAGAGGCCATGAAGGAAGTACTCTCCGACGCCAAGACCGTTTATATAGTGGACAGTGAGCAAAGGGCCTTGATTCCGTGGCTCTCTCTGGAATCGGGCCAAAAACCCCCACCGTTAAAAACCAGCCCGGAGGAGTCCAGACCATGACCAATACGATGAAATATACCTTTAGCATTTTTGTGGCGGCTGTTGTTCTGTCCTTGGCCGGAATCTTTTATCTAGTCGAAGAGGGACAACAAGCCGTGATCTTGCAATTTGGCCGACCCGTCGGAGCTCCAATAACCGAAGCTGGGCTTCACATCAAGCTCCCTTTCATTCAAGAAGTGAGGCGGTTCGAAAAGCGTTTGCTCATCTGGGATGGCGATCCAAACCAGATCCCCACCGCGGGCCGCGAATTTATCTGGGTCGACTCGACTGCACGCTGGCGCATCGTCGATCCTTTGAAATTTCTCGAAAGTGTCGCCACTGAAAGCGGCGCCAGGTCGCGGCTCGACGACATCATCGATTCCGTTGTCAGGGACCTGGTCTCTTCCAATAGCCTGGTCGAACTGGTTCGCAGCTCGACCTGGCAAACTCCGAAGCAAGAGGCTCTAGAGGAAGCATCTCAGGAAGTAGTGGAAGAGCTGAAAAAGGAGATCAACCTCGGACGAGAAGGGTTAACTCGCGCTGTTCTAGCCGTGGTGCGAAAAATCGCGCCACAGTACGGCATCGAGGTCGTCGATGTCCGCATCAAACGCCTCAACTACGTGGAAAGCGTGCGCGAAAAAGTTTACGCGCGAATGATCTCCGAGCGTAAGCGCATCGCGGCCCGATTCAGATCGGAAGGTGAAGGCCGGAGCGCCCAAATTTTGGGTAATATGGAGAAGGAACTCCGCGAGATCCGCTCGACGGCTTACAAACAGGTGCAGGAAGTTCGTGGCAAAGGAGACGCCACGGCGACCAAAATTTACGGCGATGCTTACGGTCGGGACAAAGAATTCTATGCCTTCTCCCGTACCCTGGAGAATCTCAAGGAAGCAAAAAACGCAAATTCCGTCTTGGTGCTGACCACGGATAGCGACTACTACCGTTACCTCAAGGAGGCAAACCCCTCGCCGACCAGAGGTCGGCGCTAAAACAAGCGGCGCAGCAAATGCTCTGTTGGAGATAAATGCGGTGAGTTGAAACCCGGCCTGTCGCAGTTGTTGATTTTGTCGGCGGCCGCTGCGCCTTACTTCTTAAGCTTGGCGCGCTCCAGGGCGAGCGCGATCAAACCGCCGGGCTTTTGCTCGGGAGCGGGAACGGGCTTGGCCTGGGGTACGCGTGCTTCGCCGCCGCGCGCTGACGTGGCGGGCGCATCTTCAAGGCGCATGGTGAGGGATATGCGCTGGCGCTTTACATCGACGTCGAGCACTTTAACTTTCACAATCTGGCCCGGCTTTACAATCTCGTGCGGGTCTTTGACGAATTTGTGCGTCATCGCGGACACGTGCACGAGGCCATCCTGATGCACGCCAACATCGACAAAAGCGCCAAAGGCGGCGACATTAGTGACCACGCCTTCGAGAATCATGTTTGGCTGCAGATCTGAAAGGGATTCGATGCCGTCCAGGAATGTGGCGGTTTTGAAATCAGGCCGTGGATCGCGGCCGGGCTTCTCCAACTCAGCAAGGATGTCTTGCACCGTCGGCACGCCGAATTTATCGTCGGTGAATTCGCCGGGTGAAAGTCCCTTCAGGACCTCGGGCCGGCCCATCACCTCGACGATGCGTTTGCCGACGCGCGCCAGAATACGCTCCACCACCGGATAGGCTTCGGGATGCACCGCGGAGCGGTCAAGGGGGTTGTCACCGTCGTTTATGCGCAGGAATCCTGCGGCCTGCTCGAAGGTTTTATCCCCCACACGCGGCACTTTGCGTATCGTTTTACGATTGCGGAAAGGGCCGTTGACGTTGCGGTACTCGACTATATTTCTTGCGATCAGGTTGTTGAGCCCGGACACGCGCGCGAGCAGCGGCGCCGAAGCCGTATTGACGTCCACACCCACGGCGTTGACGCAGTCTTCCACTGTGGCATCGAGGGAGCGCGCCAGGGCCCGCTGGTTGACATCATGCTGATATTGGCCGACGCCTATCGATTTTGGATCGATCTTTACCAGCTCGGCCAGTGGGTCTTGCAAACGCCGCGCTATGGACACGGCGCCACGCAGGCTTACGTCTATTTCAGGGAACTCCGCGGCGGCCAATGCCGACGCTGAATAGACAGAGGCGCCGGCTTCGCTGATGATGATTTTCGCTACTCGGTGGCTCGGTTTCTTCTCGGCGATCAGTTGGATTACTTCGGCAGCGAGCTTATTGGTTTCCCGGCTGCCTGTGCCGTTGCCGATGGAGATCAGTTCGACATGATGCTGCACAATTATGCGCGCCAGGGTCGCCAGCGCTCCTTGCCAGTCATTGCGCGGTGGGTGCGGGTAGAGGGTGGTCGTCTCCAGCAGTTTGCCGGTGGCATCGACCACCGCCGCCTTGCAGCCGGTGCGGATGCCCGGGTCGAGACCAAGCACCGCCTTAGGGCCGGCCGGCGCTGCCAGCAGAAGATCGTGCAAATTACGGCCGAATATTTTGATCGCCTCGGCCTCTGCTCCCTCGCGCAGTTGTGTGAGGAGCTCGCTGCTGATATGGGGGTGAGCCTTCACGCGCCAGGTCCAATTACATGAGTCCGCCAACCACTTGTCGGCTGGACGGCCGCAGTCTTCAATATTGAAATACCCCGCGATCATGGCAACGCAAGGATGCGGCGCCACGGCTTCCATTGCATCGCTGAGGTCCAGCTCGATGGCCAGCACGTCCTCGCTGCGACCGCGAAAAAGCGCCAGAGCGCGGTGTGATGGAATGGTGCGAATGGTTTCCGAATAGTCGTAATAATCACGGAACTTTTCTTCTTGGGCCGCTTCCTTGCCCTTTATCACTTTGGAAGTGACGATGCCCTGCTCCCACATGCGCGCCCGTAGTTTGGCTAGCAATGCTGCCGTTTCGGCGAAACGCTCGGCGAGAATTTCACGCGCGCCCTCGAGAGCCGCTTTCGCGTCAGGAACGCCGTTTTCTGCCGCGGGCTTAAGGTTCACGTATTTTGCCGCTTCCTGCTGCGGGTCGAGCATGGGATCGGCGAACAGCGCCTCGGCCAGCGGTTGGAGCCCGGCTTCGCGCGCGGTTTGCGCGCGGGTGCGGCGCTTGGGTTTATACGGCAAGTAGAGGTCTTCCAACGATTGCTTGGTGGTTGCCGCCTCAATGGCGTTTCGCAGCTCGTCGGTGAGCATGCCCTGCTCCTCGATGGACGCTAGGATCACCATGCGCCGTTCTTCGAGCTCGCGCAGATAAAGTAGCCGTTCCGCCAAATTGCGCAGATGAGTGTCGTCTAGATTACTGGTGACTTCTTTGCGATAGCGCGCAATGAAGGGCACGGTGGCGCCTTCGTCGAGCAGCGCCACTGCGGCGGCGACCTGTTGGGGTGCAACGCCGAGTTCCTCGGCGATGATTTGATCAATTTTGCGCCGTGCGGTTTCAGGAGTAGTAAGGGACATGGGGGAAAATGCGCCAACGCGACGTAATTCTTTTGTGTGAGACTGACTGAATATGGGAAGCGCTATCTTGTCTGCGACTGTATCAGAAGAACTCTCCAACTGCCAGGTGAGAGGTGCGCAGGGCCATGACTCTAACTCATCGGATGCTTTCCGCTACAAGATGACGCGGCGGCCTATATTGTAAGTTGCTTATTTTCCCCCGGCGGTGGGCCGGTATTTGGTCGTCGGGGCGATTCGGGAGTTTTCAGTGGCGCTCTTTGCGCCCCTGAGGCAAAATTTTCACGGGCAGGCTACCGCAATTTCGCAGTGTCGGGTATGAGAACGGCCGCGCCTTGGATATTTCCGGAGCGGAGCCGAGTGAGGGCCTCGTTCGCCTCCTCGAGCGGGAACGTCTGTAATTCCATCCGCACAGGAACCTTAGGTGCGAGAGTTAGAAAGGCTTCGCCGTCGCTACGAGTAAGATTAGCGACCGAGCAGATGGAGCGCTCTTCCCAAAGGATTTCATAAGGGAAAGAAGGGATGTCGCTCATGTGGATACCGCCGCACACCACGGTTCCGCCCTTGGCTAGGTTTCGTAGCGCCAGAGGAACGAGATCGCCCACCGGAGCAAAGATGATCGCGGCATCCAGTTGCTCCGGTGGTTTTTCGTTGGAACCACCCGCCCAGGTGACGCCAAGACCAAGGGCGAATTTCCTCGCCTCTTCGTCTTCAGGGCGTGTAAAGGCGTAAACGTCACGATTTTGATAGCGAGCGATTTGAGCTACGATATGGGCCGCGGCGCCAAAGCCGTATAGACCGAGCCGCTTGCCATTCCCCGCTTTTAGTAAACTGCGATATCCGATCAGGCCGGCGCATAGCAGAGGCGCGGCCGCGGCATCGGAATAGGAGTCAGGCATCGGAAAACAAAAGCGTTCATCCGCTACCGTATATTCGGCGTAGCCGCCATCGAAAGTGTAACCGGTAAACTTGGCTTGATCGCAGAGATTTTCCTTCAATGTTTTACAATGATTGCAGCCACCGCAACTCCAACCCAACCAGGGAATCCCGACGCGGTCGCCTAACTTGAAACGTTCCGCGCCCTGCGCTCTGTCCGCCACCGTGCCAATAATCTCGTGGCCGGGAATCAAAGGCAGTTTTGGCTTGGTCAGTTCTCCGTCGACCACATGAAGATCGGTACGGCAGACCGCGCAGGCCAGAACGCGGAGCAAAACCTGACCCGGCCCGGGTGTTGGCGTCGCCAGCTCCACGGGGCGCAGGCGCTGACCAGGTTTTTCCAGTAGCATTGCCAGCATGGTTTTAATCTATACCTATGCGGCGATTGTTTGAAAGTGACCGAGCGTTAAAAAACTTGCTAAGTATCATGGCCGAATATAGAATTCTCGAAAAGTCAGATAAAGCGGAGTAGCAAGATCTGGACTGGTCAAACCGCTCATCGATTCAGGCAATTGCATGAACCATTCCTTGCAAGTCGGTCTGGCTTTTGGTTTGACATCGGGAGTCATTGCCACGCTGGGTCTCATGATCGGCATTCATTCGGGAACCCACTCTCGGCCGGTCGTGCTTGGAGACATCCTGATGATCGCGCTTGCGGATGCATTCGCTGATGCCCTTGGCACTCCTGTGTCTGAAGAAGCCGCGCATCTCGGCATCGCAGCTCTGGTGATCAGCTTGAGTCACTTACTGGGAGAATGGATTTCCACATGGGGCCGCTCAGGGTAAATTAAAGTTTCACCGAAACAATGAAATTCGGTACAGGAAACAAGAAATCAATAAGCCTACGGCCGGCTCATGATCGTTATGTTTGGTTCGCGCTCGTTGGCGCGCTCGGCGTCGTCGCCGGCTGCCTATCCCAAAAACTTCCATCGCTCCCTGGGCTTAGTAATCCCGAACCCATTCAATGGATCGACGTCCATGTTCACCCAATTGGCGGACGTGGTGCGACGGCAGATTACGGTAGTGTGGTGCGAGCCGCAATCTCTGTGATGGAAGAATCCGGCATTGTAAGAATGGTTTTGATGCCGCCGCCTCAGATTCCCGGTAGCCGCGCGCCTTTTGACTTCGAGGAATTCTTTCCGGCCCTCAAGTCATATGGCTCACGATTTGCGTTTCTTGGAGGTGGGGGGAGCTTGAATCCGATGATTCAGGAGGCAGATAGGAACCACAGCGTCAGCGACGCTTTGCGAGCCCGCTTTGAAAAAAGAGCCGTGGAAATTCTCCAGGCAGGCGCGGCGGGATTTGGAGAAATCTCACCGCACCATCTTTCACTTGTTTCTGACCATCCCTATTATTCGGTTCCAGCCGATCATCCGCTTTTGCTGGCATTGGCTGATATCACGGCGCGCCACGAGGCGGTCATCGATTTTCACTTCGACTTGGTTGCCCAAGACATAAACGCGCCGGGCTGGCTCGCAAGCCCTCCGAATCCCACAGTTTTCAAAAACAACCTTGTCGGGTTTGAGCGCCTGCTGGCTCATAATCGCCGGGCAAAGATTGTTTGGGCCCATGCCGGCTCCGATATGTTTGGGCATTGGACGGTATCGCTCAGTCGAAAACTATTGGGCCAAAATGCAAATCTTTACATGAGTCTTCGGCTGGCCCCCGGGCGCGCGCCGCAAAACCATCCTTTGACTGCGGAAGGACAAGTTAAGCCGGAATGGCTTATGTTGTTGAATGAATTTCCAAGTCGTTTCGTGATCGGCGGGGATCAAATGTTCGTTTCCCCGACCGTCCAACAAGGACCGGGAACTTTTTTTGCTCAACGCGCGGGCCCTGTGCGCCAGCGCACAAGGATTTTCCTTGCCGCATTGCCACACAATCTGGCGCGCCAGATCGCTCGGGACAACGCCACACAGATTTATCGGTTAAAAGATCAAGGAGGATTGCCTTGATCGGACATTTACAGCGGCGATGGCTGGCGCCGCCGTTAGTCGAGATCTATATCCTTCAGCGGCTTGGTGATGGGCTCTTGTTTCGCCTTTTTGAGCAGCTCCTGGAATTTCGCCTCCAGCACCTTTGATTTGTTTTTTTCCGCCTCGGCAATTTGGTGGTATTTCTCATCCCGGCGGGTGGCTTCTTCTTTGACGAATTTCGTGGCGTCCTTTAGCTCGGCGATAAGCTGGGGTCGCGCGGGCAGCTTGTAGTCCAATGCAGCGGGCAGAGAGGGGTCAATGGTTAAAGTCGCGCTGCAACATGGGCAGGTGACGACGATGGTTGTAATGTCTGTGTTAGCCATTCTTTACTCCCATTTTTCAAATCGGAGAAATCCGCCAACCCTTCATTTTGGATGATAGATTTTCGATTTTAGATGGACAATCCAAAATCCGAAATCCAAAAAAGATTCATCCTCTCAACTCAATTTGTTCTCCATCCGGCCCGCCGAAGACCACTCGGCGCCAGCCTTTTTCTCTTGGCTCCCTGGCGGCCGTATCATGAGGGGCGCGCACTAATTGTACCCCATTTTGCATCAGTTTGGATACTGTTTCGTCAAAGGCGTCGGTTTCCAGACAAAAGTGAAAGCCGAGCATGGCACCGTCGGTTTTATGTGTTAGCTCCAAAACGCTGTCGCCTAATTTCAGGTAAGCAATTTGGAGGCCGCCGGAGGCGGCATGCTGGAAATATTTCTTAAAACCGAAGTGCTTTTCATAGAAGGCAACCGAGAGATCGAGGTCTTTTACGTGAAGCGCGACGTGATCGATGCGTTTGAACATAAAATCTCTTAAACTGCCAACAGCATACGCTTCGCGGATAGGCTATTGCAAGTCTTCCATCGCAGTGTGAAAAATTTGGGGAGCAGGGTAAAATAACCAGTCAGGTTTTGTTGCGATATGCCGATCTATCGATTGTTGGATGAAGTGGTGTTTCCCCCGCCGGAGTACGCTGATCCGAGCGGATTGCTGGCGGTGGGGGGTGATCTCTCCAGCGATCGGCTCCTTGAGGCTTATCGTATGGGTGTCTTTCCTTGGTATTCGGACGACCAGCCCATACTATGGTGGTCGCCGGACCCAAGGTTGGTTTTGGCTGTGAATGATTTTCATGTTTCCCGCAGCCTCCGTAAGACCCTCAGTAAAAACATTTTCAGAGTGACGCTGGACCGAGACTTCGAGGGGGTGATCCGCGCCTGCGCTTCCGTAACCCGCGAAAATCAGAAGGGAACTTGGATTACAGAGGAGATACAAGAAGCCTATGTTCGACTGCACGGGCTTGGGTACGCCCATTCGGTGGAATGCTGGCAAGGAGAAATTCTCGTGGGTGGACTCTACGGGGTTTCACTGGGTAAAGCGTTCTTCGGTGAGTCCATGTTTCATCACCAGACCGATGCATCGAAGGTCGCGATGGCAGTGCTGGTCCAAACACTCAAGAGCTGGGAGTTTGAGTTTATCGATGCTCAGATGACTACCGACCATATGATCAGCCTCGGCGCTAAAGAAATCCCGCGGCGCATATTCTTAAAGCGTCTCAAAAGCACCCTGCGCCACGCGACAAAGCGGGGCAAGTGGCGCATAGAGGAATGAAAGCCGAAAAAAGTTTTCCCTTGTGATCACCCTTTACTCCCTGACGCTTCTAGTTCGACCTGTTGGATAAAGCTTTCGAGGTTTGTCCCGGAGGGAAACTCCAAAGCCAAGAGGATCAAACTAACTGCGGACAGTAAATAGTGATCCAGAACATAAGGCCCAACTAAAGCCAAGACCAAACCATAAACCGCAATGGCTTCCACTATGGCGAAAAGGACGATCCGCCGCGTAACATAGGTTGAAACAACGGCGGCGGCTCGCTGCTCCATAGGTCCCTTGTATTCCTGCAACGCGCGGAAAACTTTCGACTGTTTGGTTTCATCAAGGATGGCCTCTCGTGCGAGGTAGCACCGCTTCCACCATAGGAGATAGGCAAAATCCACCATCACGAGAATCCATAAAACAACCCTGGCCGTCGCGGCAAAGGATAATCCTTTGGCGTAGTCGGGAATGGTGAGTATGTACTGTGCGATGGCGAGGTAAATCGCGATGGAGATCATGAAGCCGCTCCAAAGAATTATCGCGGCGCCGCGCTGATCTGTGAGGATTTTACGAAATTCCGGGCGAATCATGGCTTTCCCGTCTGTAAACTTCTTATCATAAATTATGCTTTCCTGCATGGCTTTTTGCCGAAGCCTTGCTCGACGCGACATGGATGTTGTCGGCGGAAAGGCCGGATGGTATAGAAGCGAGGTAGCTGCACAGTAGGAGGCGTCATGGCGCAATATGATATCGTAATCCACGGCGGCAGAGTGATCGATGGTACGGGAAATCCGTGGTTTTATTCCGACCTGGCCATTAAAAACGGCAAGATCGCGGAGATGGGTAAAATCAAACCCCAATCCGGGGAGCGGGCCATCTCGGCCATGGGGCACATCGTTACTCCCGGGTACATCGACATGCATACCCATAGTGATCAGCCGTTGCTTGCTGACGGAAACGCCGAGAGCAAGGTGCGCCAGGGAGTGACACTGGATGTCATAGGCGAGAGCCAGACGGTGGCTCCGCTGGAAGGCGCAATTTTAGAAGAGTACCGGCTGGAACACCGGAAGCGAAACGGCATCGAGACCGATTGGCAGACATTTTCCGGATACTTCGAACGAGTCCTTAGCGGCGGTACCGCCATCAATGTCGCTTCGGGTGTTTCGCCCCAGCAGGTGAAGCGTGTGGTTTGCGGCTTTGACGAACGGCCGGCGAACGCGTCGGAGCAGGAGCGGATGAATCGCCTGGTTGCCCAGGCGATGGAAGAGGGTGCTCTTGGCCTCACGGCGGCCTGGCATGCCAAGGGACCGGAGTACCCGAATGAAGTGATCGAAATGGCCAAAATAGTGCGCCGATATGGTGGCTACTATGGCGTCCACCTGGGGAGCGAAGGCTTCGACATTATGGAAGAGTTGGCCAAGACTCTCCGTATCGCCCGCGAATCCCAAATCCCCATTCATATATATCATCTCAAGATGCGCGCCAAGAGCAATTGGGGGCGCGTGCGCCAGGTCATTGAACAAATCGAAGAGGCGCGCCGTGAAGGGTTGGAGATCACCGCAAACCAATATCCCTACACCGCGATGCAACATCCCTGGAGGCGGCTTTTCCCCCGCTGGGTGCAGGATGCGCCGCTCAACGAGACGATCTCGCAATTCAACAACAGCGCATTTCGCGAGCGGATTCTCAAAGATCCTGAGTTCGATCAATATGTCAACGAGCATGGCGGATGGGAGGGAATTGTGGCGGCGCGCCTCGATACGGAACAGCTTAAGCCTCTGGAAGGTAAAACTATCGCTGAGATCGCCAAGGTCCGAGGTCAGGCCCCTGTGGCTACCTGCTTCGATATGATCTACGAGGAAGGCGGATTCATTCACGGGGTACACCACACCATGAACGAAGATGATGTCAAAACCGTGATGCGTGTGCCTTGGGTCTCTATTGGCTCGGACGGTAGCGCGCTGAATTTAAAATATCCCGGCAAGCCGCACCCGCGCAGTTTCGGCACCAATCCGCGAGTGCTCGGTAAATACACGCGGGAGGAAAATGTGCTAGAGCTGGAAGATGCTGTTCGCAAGATGACATCCTTGCCGGCGCAGGTGCTGGGGCTTAAAGATAGGGGCTTGCTTAAAGAGGGTTACTGGGCTGATGTCGTGGTGTTGGATCCGGATAGAGTGGCGGACACGGCGACTTATGACAATCCGAAACAGTATCCAAAAGGAATCGACACCGTGCTCGTCAACGGCACCGTGGTCATCGACGGTGCTCAACATACAGGAGCGCGGCCCGGGGGCATCATCTATGGACCGGGGAAAAAGGCTCCTTTAGTTTGATTCGGCCTCTCTTGTTCGACCGTAGCGCTGGTGGTGTGCGATTATCCACCCTTGTGTGGCGTGTCATTTATTGACAGATATTCTGTTATTCGATAGCGTCGCGCTACCTGATATCGGCTGTGTGTTAGGCTTTCCTACAGCCGCGGACAGAGGAGTGACTCGTGGATCAAATCAAACCGGTTAAAAGCGGCAAGGTCAAAGTCAATGATGTCGACTTGTATTATGAGCTCCATGGTCAGGGGGATCCTCTGGTGCTCGTTGCTGGAACCGGCATCAGTTTGGCTCCATGGCGCGTCTACCAGGTGCCGGAGTTTGCCAAAAACTACCAGGTACTGATCTACGATCATCGCGGCCTGGGGCGCAGCGACAAACCGGATATGCCCTATTCTACGCGCCTTTTCGCTCGAGACTGCGCCGGGTTGATGGCCGCTCTGGGTATCCAAAAAGCCCATATCCTGGGTCATTCCATGGGTGGCCGCGTGGCCCAATGGCTTGCGTTGGATAATCCGGAAAAGGTTCGAAGTCTCGTGCTATCAGGATCGGGATCCGGAAAGTATAGCGACAAGCTTGACGATTATCCTCGCGGGGTTCCACTGGATGCCGCGCTCGAAATGATCGAAAAGGGTTACGAGAAATACCAGCACGATCACTGGGGGCCGGGTTTTATGTTCAGCGACCAATTCATGAGGGAGCATCCCGAGGTCGTGAAAGAGTTTCAGGATCTCATCGTCGACGAAGTGCCTCCCCTTAAATTTTATCTGCGCCACGTTGTTGCCCGTCAGTGCCACGAAACCACCGACATCGTTCATAAGATTAAAGCGCCGACATTGGTGATTGTCGGCAGCAAGGATACCCACGAGGGAGGCACGGGAAGTCATGTCGAATCTTCCCGGGCGCTCGCGAAGCTTATTGCAAAAGCGGAGCTGGTTTTGGTGGAAGGGGGGAGGCATGGCTACCTGCGTGAAATGCCGGAAAAAGGTCATCCGCCGATTTTGGATTTCTTGCGTCGCCACTGAGCTTATAGTGCAAAGGGGAAGGCCCATCAAGGGCAAAACATGAAAAAAGAAGAAGTCATCGAGAAACATCAAAAATATCTCTTCTCCTGTGTAGCCAACTACTACGACGAACCGCTGGTGGTGGATCACGCGAAGGGCAACTTCGTATACGACATAGACGGCAAGGAATATCTTGATTTTTTCGGCGGCATTCTCACTGTCAGTGTCGGTCACTGCAACGAGAAAGTCACCAAAGCCATCGATGAGCAGACTCACAAGTTACAGCACGCGTCGACTCTTTATCCCAACGTCCCACATGTCGCCTTGGCCGAGAAGCTGGCGCAGGTTACCCCGGGAAGACTGCAAAAATCTTTTTTTACAAACAGCGGCACGGAAGCCAACGAAACCGCCGTCTTGATAGCGCAACTCTTTACCAAGTGCCAAGACGTAGTCGCGCTGCGCCACAGTTACAGCGGCCGTTCCTATCTCGCGCTCAGTCTAACCGGCAACGCGTCTTGGCGTTTAGCGCCGACAACGATTCCTGGAATCCACCACATTGCGAGCGCCTACTGTTACCGCTGCCCCTTTGGGCTTACCTATCCGAGCTGCGATCTGAAATGCGCTAAAGATTTAGAAGAGGCGATCCAGACGCAAACCTCTGGGCAAGTGGCGGCGCTGATCGCCGAGCCGATTCAAGGCGTCGGCGGCTATATCACGCCGCCCAAGGAGTACTTCAAGGAGATTGTTTCGATTTTAAAGAAATACGGCGGCCTCTTCATCTGCGATGAGGTTCAAACCGGTTGGGGGCGCACCGGCGGAAAAATGTTCGGCATCGAGCAGTGGGGCGTCGAGCCTGACATCATGACCTTGGCCAAGGGCATGGCCAACGGTGTTCCAATCGGCGCAACTATCGCCACGCCGGAGGTGGCGGATAGTTTAAAGGGTCTGAACATTTCGACTTTCGGCGGTAATCCGGTGACCGCAACTGCGGCGCTCGCCACCATCCAGGTCATTGAAGAAGAAAACCTCGTGGACAACGCCCGGGTCATGGGTGACCGTCTAAGAGAAGGGTTGGAAGCATTGCAAAATAAATATCCGGTGATCGGCGATGTACGCGGTATGGGTCTCATGCAGGCCATGGAGCTGGTGGGGGAGCACAAAAAGCCGGACACGGAGTCTTTAATGCGGCTATTTGAAGCGACACGCCAGCATGGATTGCTCATCGGCAAAGGCGGCCTTATGGGGAATGTCGTGCGCATCGCGCCGCCTTTGAATGTGTCCAAGGATCAGATCGACAAAGCGCTGAACGTTTTAGATCAATCCTTGGCGCAATTAGGGCAGTAAAGCGAAATTAATGACCGCCGACCGTGACTGGGATCGTAAGAGATCGAGCTTTTGGCCTAATCGGTCATGAATACAATCAGACGCAGGCTTCTCGGGGCTGTCCCGGTCATCTTGGGCATCTCTTTTCTTATTTTTCTCCTAATGCATATCGCACCCGGCGATCCTGTGAGCTTACTTTTAGGAGACGACGCCACCCCGGCCGATATTGAACGTACGCGGCGGGAGTGGGGATTGGACCAACCCATCGTGGTCCAATATCTCGATTTTCTTTCCCGCGCCGTGCGCGGCGATTTTGGCAAATCATTAAAGTTTAACGAACCGGTGCTTAAACTTGTTTGGGAGCGATTGCCGGCAACCATTGAACTCGGATTTGCCAGCATGCTGGTGGCGATTCTCATCGCTGTTCCTTTAGGGGTTTATTCGGCCATTAAGCATAATTCGCTGCTGGATCATGCGGGCATGAGCGTGGCCTTGATCGGAGTTTCGTTGCCCAACTTTTGGTTGGGAATCATGCTGATCTATTTTCTCGGGGGACAGCTCAACCTTTTGCCTGTAGCGGGCCGCATCGAATACGGCATGGAAGTGCCACCCATCACTCGCTTGTATCTGGTGGACACCCTCCTCGCGGGAAATTTCCCCGCCTTTTGGAGCGCGTTTAAGCACCTCCTGATGCCGGCCTTTACGCTGGGGACGAGCCTTGCCGCGATTATGACACGAATCGCTCGATCCAGCGTCCTGGAGGTCATGCGCCAGGATTTCATTACCACGGCACGGGCCAAAGGCGTGAGCGAGAAAGTGGTCATTTGGAGGCATATATTACGCAACGCGATGATCACCATCGTCACCATATTAGGATTACAGCTAGGCGCGCTTCTCAGCGGTTCAGTCATCACCGAAACGGTTTTTTCTTTTCCCGGGATCGGCGATTTGCTGATTCAGTCGATATCGGCTCGGGATTACCGATTGACCCAGGTGCTCATTTTATTTTTTGCGATCATGTATTTTGTCGTCAACATGTTGGTGGACGTGCTCTACAGCGTTATCGATCCCAGGATTAAGTTCTGATGTTGAGTTTTCGTTACCTTAAAATCTGGATTGGCGGCGCGATTTTGCTATTGCTCCTCGTCAGCGGGGTGGCGGCGCCGCTACTCGCGCCCCGTGACCCGCAGGCCCAGACTTTGGAGGACCGATTGCGTCCTCCCCGTTGGACGGAAAACGGCTCGCCGGCATATTTGCTGGGAACCGATAATCTCGGACGCGACATGCTCAGCCGTATCATTTACGGCTCGCGCATCTCTTTGATCGTGGGGGCGACTACGGTGTTTCTCGCGGGGTTTATCGGTTGCTTGTTGGGGGCGGTGGCCGGTTATTTCGGGGACATCACCGATGAGATCGTCAACAAGGTTTCCGAAATTTTTCTCGCCTTTCCCTTTCTCTTGATCGCCATCGCCATCATGGCGTTTTTGGGGCAAGGGGTCTTGAATCTGATTCTGGCGCTCATGTTGAGCCGCTGGGTGCAGTACTGCCGGGTCGTGCGCGGGGAGGTCCTTTCCTTAAGGGAACGTGATTTCGTCACTGCCGCCAAAGCCTTGGGAGGGAAGGATTTCTATGTCCTTTTCCGCCATGTGGTGCCCAACACTGTCGCCAGCGTCACGGTTATCGCGACCTTCGCCATGGCCATCGTCATTATCTCCGAGGCGAGCTTGAGTTTTCTCGGATTAGGCGTACCGGCCCATATTCCGACTTGGGGCTCGATGTTGAGCGAAGGCAGGAGCTACATCAATCGCGCGCCCTGGCTGACGATCTTTCCGGGACTCGCTATTTTTATCACCGTCTTTGGCATCAATCTATTGGGCGATGGCTTGAGAGATATTTTTGATCCGAAATTGAGAAGACAAAGGTGAGACACTATAACAGGATTAATACTAACGGAGGTATTTATGGCACATAAAAAAATTGACATATCGCGACGCGACTTTCTAAAAAGAGGTGCGATGGCGGGAGTCGGGGCGATGGTCGGACCCTATATTTCTCGTGACGCTTTCGCGGCAACGCGAGACCGCGTCGTTATCTATCATTCCAGCGTGGCGGATTCCATACATCCTTACAATCATAGCTCCAGTCCGATCTACGGCAACTGGCAACATGTCATAGAGCCCCTTGTGGAATACGACACTGTAAAAAAGGACTTCGTCGGAGTCCTGGCCGAGTCTTGGGAATTTCAGGGTAAGCGGTGGGTTTTCAAACTTAGAAAAGGCATCAAGTTTCACAACGGAGTGCCGCTCACATCCAAGGATGTCGTCTACTCCGTCGACAAGATGCGGGACACCAAAGGGGGTAGCCTGCAAGCGCCAAACTTTAAAGATGTCAGCGAAATTCAAACGCCTGATGATCAAACGGTCATTTTTGTCACCAAAGAACCCAGTGCCATTTTTCTCGATCGCATCGAGAATCGTTTTATCGTCAGCAAAGCCGTGGGAGACAAGTATGGTGACCAGTGGTACCAGCATCCCATCGGCACCGGACCCTATAAATTCGTCAGCTATCAACGCGGTGGCAATATGGTTTTTACCCGCAACGACGACTACTGGGGAGGCAAGGCTGCCATCAAAGAAGTGGTCTTTCGCAAGGTCACCGAGGACGCGGCGCGATTGGCAGCGCTGGAGGCCGGGCAAGCGGATTTTATCAACAACGTGCCTATCCATGAAGTGGCCCGGCTGCAACGCCATGCGCGGGTGCGAATCGACCAGATCGAAGGGTTGCGAATGTTTTTCCTGACGATGAACGTTGCATTCAAGCCATTCGATAACAAACTGGTGCGGCAAGCAGTGAACTACAGCATTGATGCGCCGGCCATTGTAAAAAATATTTTCGACGGCATCGGCTATCCTATCAATGGGCCGGTGGGCCCCCAGGTACTCGGCGCGGATCCAAAACTTAAACGCTACCCTTACGACCCAAAGAAAGCCAAAGAGCTTCTGGCTCAGGCAGGTTACCCCAATGGCTGTGATGTGCAGTTTTACTATTCCGCGGGTCGCTATCCAAAAGACCGTGAAGTCTGTCAGGTGATCGCCGCGCAGATGGTGAAAGGCGGTTTTAGAGTGGAGCTTATTTCCCAGGAATGGGCGCTATTTTGGGGTCAAGAAGGTGTCAATGGCGGCAAGACGCCCTTCTACTACATCGGCCGCGGCGGGCTGACCGACGCGGATACCCTCTACGACCAGTACTTCCGTACCGGCACCACGAAGCGGTGCAACTACAGCAACCCCGAGCTGGATAAACTGATCGAAGAGCAACAAAAGACCCCAGACGCCAAAAAGAGAATAGCGGTGTTGCAGCGGGCCGGAAAAATTTTGATGGAGGAAGTACCCTTCGTGCCGCTTTACAACTTAGCCGACATATACGGCGCCGCGCGGAATCTGATTTGGAAAAAAAGACCGGACGAAAGAATTCTTGGCTGGGATATGAGGGTCAAATGAGGCCGAGATAAATTTCGATCCTCCGAGGCGCGGGCGAGCGGCCATCATTGACTCAGGCTTGGTATTTTACTTCTCCCCCCACTAGGGTCATTTCGACTTTGAGGTCCTTGATTCGTTCCGGTTGCATTTGGAACGGATCTTCCGCAAGCACCGCAATGTCGGCGAGCTTCCCGGCTTGCAGCGTTCCTTTGACGTTCTCTTCAAACCCGACCCAGGACGCCGTGGTTGTGTGCATAGCGAACGCTTCGGCGAGGTTGATCCTTTCTTCCGGGACCCATACTTCCCCCCAGCGCATTTTCCGCGATACACAGGCGGCGATATCCCTCAAGGGATCCACGGGCCAGTATCCCGGCGAGTCCGAGCCACCTGCGATGATCACTCCGTTTTTCAGCAACGTTCTAAACGGGAAAGCTTTTGTCAGTCGTTTTTCTCCGACGCAGTCGAGTATGGCATCACCGACGTAGTAGCCGATGGCGATGTTGGGAATCGCAACAATTCCAGATCGTACCATGCGGTGCATGCGCTCTTCGGTGGCCAGCCAGTTGCCCATATGCTCAATGCGGTGGCGATGGTCCTTGCGGGGCGATTTTTCGATGGCGTTTTCATATGCGGTCAAAGCCATGTCAAAAGCTCTGTCGCCAATGGCATGCACGCAGCAGCGCAGCCCGGCATCGTGACACTTCCCAACCGTGTGGTTGAGCTCGTCTTGTTGAATCCGAATGATGCCATGATTGTGCTCATCGTCTTCATAAGGATCGTAGAAACAGGCGTTGCGCCCGGTGATGCCGCCGTCGATGCTCATCTTGACGCCGCCGACGCGCAGCCATTCATTGCCGAAACCGGTGATGAGGCCTAACTCGATCAGGCTTTTTGACTCGATCATTGATTCGATGACACGGGGCAGGATATTCACCCGCGCATGCATGCGCCCTTCCTTGTAGATCTCCTGATAGGCTCGGACGGGTTCGCCGGAGCGCACGATGTCGTGAACCGTGGTTACCCCACGCTCGAGGCATTGGTTTAGCGCAAAGACGATGCCATCTTTAAGTTCTAGATAGTTAAATTCCGGCGCCACTTTTTTCAGGATGAGCTGCGCCCGTTCGTGCAACTCTCCTGTGGGTTCACCGGTTTGCGGATCATGATGGATATGGCCGCCGGCAGGATCCGGTGTGTTTCGATTGATCTTCGCAGCCGCCAAGGCGCGGCTGTTGCCGATGGTGACATGAGCGCCGAAAGAAATCGAAACCGGGCTATCAGGCACGGCTCGGTCTAGATCATGTCTGTCCGGAAATCTTTTGTCCGTGAGGCGAAAATCTTGCATCGGACTGCCATGGGCAAGGATCCAAGAACCCTTAGGCGCGCCGGAAGCGGCCTGGCTCAGTCTTTCTAAAATATCCGCAATAGAGTGCACATCGGTGTAAAAATCGCGGCAGTCAACCAGTTCCATCTCCGCCGTACCCTTCTCCGAAAGGTGCACATGGGTATCGGTTAGCCCGGGAATCGCGGTTCTACCCTTGAGGTCGATCTCTTGGGTGTCGGCGCCGGCGAGGCGGCGAATCTCGTCAGATGTACCCAGAGCGGCGATTTGCGACCCGACGCAGGCCAGGGCCTCACAGGACGAACTGTCGGTGGCGAAGGTACGAATTCTTCCGTTGTGGAGAATTAGATCGGGATAGGGTAAAAGCCTCGATTTCATAAGTTAGCCTCCTCCTTGCTCGGGGCGCATAGTTAGGGTATAGGTCGCATCGTTTACCTCTGTCAACTGATTTGACGATCTGAGGATTTTAGCAGTGGCGAAGCCGACTTTTACATGGCCAAACGGCGCGCGGGTTGCGTTTGTGCTGGGAATTGCTTTCGAAGCATGGGATCGCAACAAACCGTCGCGTGGGGGCGCGTTGCAAGCGCCGCTACCAGCCAACGCGCTTTGCAAGCGTGATTATTCAACGGAGACGTTTCGGGATTTCGGAGGCAAAGTCGGCGTCAAGCGTTTGCTCGATATTTGTGACAAATATGATTTGAAGGTGAGCTTGCCGATCAATGGCCTCACCTGCGAGTACTGGCCCGAGCTGGTCAAGTACGCCCACAGCCGGGGCCATGAGCTGGTGGCTCACGGCTGGGATCAGGGGGAATATCTTTATATGCTCACGCGGGAGCAAGAGCGCGAGAACATTTTTAAAACGGTCGAAGCGATTGAAAATTTGACAGGTGAGAAACCCACGGGTTGGTCTTCACCCGGCGTCCGCTCCACCGATCATACATTGGAACTCAATGTGGAGGCAGGTTTGCTTTACAACTGCGATTACCATGACGACGAAATGCCTTATGCGCGCATGGTGAGAGGCAAGATGCTGATCATGATCCCCCATCAGTACACCATCAATGACCACCGGATGGAGGAACAGGGAACACGTCACGACTTCTTCGAGAAATTTAAGGATGAATTCGACTATCGCTACAAGACCGGGGCCAAAAACCCCACCATGATGAACGTCATCACCCATGGCTACTTGAGTTCCCGCGTGCCTGCCATAGATACCTTCGAGCAGATCATCAAATACGCCAAGGGCCACAATGAGGTCTGGTTTGCGCGCCGCGGCGACATCGCTGCATGGGCGCGGAAATATTTTGCGAAAGGATGATGAACGACAATCTTTTAACGTTCGAAGTATCCTGATTTAACCGCCCAGAGCCAGAGGTAGCCGATCTTTTCATTATGCAATTCCGCATAACCCACATGGCCGTAACGCGGGATCAAGACTACATGAACGCCTCGTGTCGCCGCGGCGTATTTGGCACCCATAAACATTTCGCGTTTGTCTTCCAAGCGATCACCGCGCACCCAGTGGCCTTTGTCGTTTTCGCCCACAACGAGCAGGACTTTGATCGTTTTTAGCCAGTTAGGATCGGGTTCCTGTAAATGATCGAAATATTCCTCGCGCAGCAGGCCTGTGCGTTTTGGATATTCTTCAAGAATACCCACCGCGGCATTGTGTTGGTTGTCGCAAAGACTAGTTTTCATTTGCGAGCGAAGGGGACTCACCAGGCGAATGTAGTCATCCGCTCCGCCCCAAGGTGTGAGGTCGGGTGGATCGATATAGCCGGATTCGCGAAAAGAATCAGGCGAGCGCCGTGAGACATGAGCGACGGGCTTCTCCGTATATTTTTCCGCGCCGGTCCTATCGCGCCACTCTTTGCGCCACCCGTCGGGACCGCCGGATCCAAACCCCACAAGGCCTATGACTTTGGCTTGTTTGGAGAAACGAGTCAGATGCGCCGCCATAGGACCGCCCGTGGAGTGGCCGAATGCCAGTATAACCCGTCCAGCGAGATGCTGATCAGTGAGGAGACCGGCACCCTGGAGTATCGTATTGAAGGTACACTTTAAATTACGATCTAAAATTTCTTCCTTAGAAAGTTCACGGTCTAGGAGATAAATGGGCATACGCTCGGATATTTGAGCTTTCCAGACCCCTCCCGGCGGATAGTGACCGGGGTAGGTCAGGGTCAGGACTTTAAACCCCTGGCTAGCAAGAACCCGCGCCAATCCGGGGCGTCCGTCGGGGGTGAGATCCATAATTTTCTCACTGCCTGCTCCACCGTGAAATAAAACGAATGCTCTGTCAGAGTTAAGTTCGTTATCCGGAGTGAATAGCGTGCCATGCATATCCCAGTCATAGCCGTTGCGATGATAACGGACCGTTACGTCTTTACTGGCGAACTGGGCATCAGCGTACGGTGGTGTAAGCGACAGCCAATCCTCCCAGGTCAGTTTCAGTAAAAGCTCGCGAGACCTGAGCCCTTCTTGGTACTTCTCGATGAATTCGCCGGCCATCTTCGTTTTCTCCTACTCTAATTGGCCCTTGAGGTTGACACTCTGCTCGGTCGGCCTAGTGGGATATGGCAAAACCAAGCGATATGTTAGGGGCTAACTACAAACTATTTCACTGGGCACTTACCGGTGGTTAGATGGGCCGCAAAATCATCCGGGAAGAGTTTGATCGCGCTCTCGATGGGGGGACCCGGCATCGCGATTAGATTGCAAAATCCTTTACCTTTATTAAATGCGAGCACTTTGCTAAATTGCTCAAGAATCGGCTGGCCCCCTTGGCCCTGCTGGACTTTTTTTAGCAACGACGTGAGCGTATTGGTTTCCATTTGACAAGCCGGACACTGGCCACAGGATTCGGCGGTGAAGAACTCGGAAATTTTTAACACATCTTCCACAATACAGGTTCCTTCACTAATCAAACGAACCACGCCGCACCCGAGAGCCGAGCCGGCGTCGCGCATAGCGTTATGGTCTAAGGGCGTGTCAAATTTGTCGGGTGGCAAGTAAGCCGACGATGGTGCGGCGGGCATGATGGCTTTGATTTTTTTTCCGCTTTTCAACCCGCCGCCGCACGATTCAATCAGATGGCTCAGGGAAGTGCCGAACGGGAGTTCGTACACCCCGGGTTTCTTGACTTCGTCGTTCAACGAAAAAATCATCGTACCGGGACTGTCGGGGGTGCCGAATCCGCGATACCATCGGGCGCCGTGCAGCACTATAGGGGCTATATTGGCGAGCGTTTCGACGTTGTTGACCGCGGTTGGCTTACCATACAATCCGACCGTCACAGGAAAGGGGGGCTTCTGTCGAGGCAACGGCGCCTTACCTTCAATGACTTCCAGCGCCGCGGTGTCCTCTCCGGCAACGTAATTGTGAGGCGCCGGAACGATTTCGATGTCACAACTGAAATGATCGCCGAGAATGTTTTGTCCCCAATAGCCGGCCTTCTTTGCCTCGCCCAGAGCATCGGTCATGCTCTTCATGGCTGCTTCGTACTGAGCATTGATGTAAAAAAATGCTTTCGAGGCACCGATGGCATAGGCACCCAATACTGTTCCCTCGATGATCAAGTGCGGTAGCTGTTCCATAAGCACGCGATCTTTCTTGCTGCCCGGTTCGTCTTCGCCACCGTTCATTACTAAATAACGGGGCTCCTCCGGCGCCTCCCGTGTGAGCGCCCACTTTTTGCCCGTTGGAAATCCGGCGCCTCCCCGACCTCGAAGTCCGGCATCCGTGATTTCCTGGATGACATCCTCTGCTGGAGTTTTGACCGCCTTGATCAACGCTTCGTAACCGCCACGCGCGCGATACTCTTTTATTCCCTCTTGACCCTCAACTACACCCTGAGGAAATAGAATACCTTCCATGGGTTAAAACACTCCGGTGTCGAGGAGTTGATAGATAAGCTCTTTCAAGGACGAATCGATTGTGTCCAAACGCTGTACATGGGGGCCGCCGGCGAGGTGTTCGGTGATTTCGTCAAGGTCTTCAACGTTCACCTTCGCATACCAGCTTTTTTCAGGATACAAAACGATATTAGGACCATCCTGGCAAGCACCGAAACACATATAGGGTTTCACTTCGACGTCGTTTAACCCCTTTGCCGTTATCCGTTTCGCTAGCTCAGCCATGAGCTGCTCGGAGCCCCGGGATTTGCAGTCGATATTCTGGCAGACGAGACAAATTCTACTCACTGGGCCTCTCCTTCCGCCCCCATTTCTAGCCTACAAAGCTTGATCCGACAAGGAGGCACGTTAATTTGTCTGGTTCATTTGTATCTGGGCGACCCAATCTTTTCCCGTGATGATGTCATTTAAAAGTTGCTCATCCTCCGCTGTAGGAAGGACTTCGCTTAAATGTTTCTGGTATGCGTCCGGCGATAACAATGCGCCCGTGACACTGAAAGGTTTGCCGACGTGCTCGCCGATGGACCGGTTAAACTTTAAATCCGGCGCGTAGAGCTTTGCTGCATCTTCCGGAACTAGCTGATTGAGCTGATCAATGAGCTTGGCGCATTCGACCATATAATGGGAACGAGCTAAATCATTCAGTTTGTCCTTGTCGGCAGGAACCTCGGTCTCGTGTTCGTCGAACCTTCCTTTCAAGCCCCACACATAGGCCCAGTGCGCTGAGGACGAATGGTCCGTTCCAAACAGGTCATAGGCTGTCGATAACCACTTGTTAAAGTATTTTTGAATGATGGGGACGGGAATCTTACCAGCCCTCAAAATCCGGGATAGGCCGGTATGCCCCGTGAACATGTGGAAAAACTCTTCTTTCAGCATCGCCGTAACGCTTTCCGACAAAGGCGCGAAAGCCGAATGACTCAGCATTGTAAGCTGGTACTTCCCATCCCTGTCCACAAATTCCGTATAAGTAAAAAAATCGAGCCAATTGTTCACGGGCTTGTTGAACGATCCAAGCAACCGATCCCCCTTAAAAGCCCGGCGCTCCAGAAGCTTTCTCGCTTCGAGCCTCCCCGAATCGCCGAAATATTTGACCAATAGATAACACATTTGCCAGCCATGACGCATTTCTTCGCTATTGACTCGAATCAAAGCTTGGTGATCATAGTCAGTGGGTGCGGTGTCGAGCAGGTTTTTTTGTTGTTCGACGGAAGCAAACTCGGTGTCGCCTTGATACATAATCAGGTTCAAAAGGGCATCGCGGATCGATTGATTTGGGATCTCTTGGACTGTTTGCCACTTCCGCTGACCTTTGAAGTCGCCACATTCAATTTCAGGGCTATGAAGCTCACCCAGCTTCGTTTCAAACTTGTAGTCGCCAAGAAGTTGTGGCTCGTAGCCGATGTCTTGTTGCCATTGTTTGAAGTACTCGATCCAATCGTCAAAGGTTGAGATTTTTACCATGGAAAGTCCTTTCTGAGGCAGCAATGGATTCGAACGATCGTTCGAATTATACAATAACGCGTTCCCTGGACACTGTCAACCCATGGCATCAACGGTTCTAGAGGCTCTCAATGGCTCGATTCGTCTAGTGATACATTTCCAAAAGCTCCAGCATCCCTAGCTCACGCATCTGTTCGAACAGGTATCGTTTGATTTCACCCACGGTATCCATTTGTAGAACGATTTGTGCAGTCGCTTTCGCTGTTCGGTAAGTTATCGATCGAATGGCCTTTTTAACGACCGGAATGTAGAGCGATCCCATGCTGAATTCTTCAAGTCCCATGCCCAATAAAAGCAGAGCGTAAAGCGGATCCCCGGCCATCTCGCCGCACATGCCGATTCGCTTCCCCTCCCTTTTCGCAGCTTCGATGGTCGATGCCAGGGAGGCTAAAACGGCAGGGTGAAGGGGTTCGTACAAACTCGCAACCTTCGGGTTACTCCTGTCCACGGCCAGTATGTACTGAATCAAATCATTGGTTCCGATGCTCAGGAAGTCGACTTCCCGAATAAAGCGGCTGGCCAGCTGAACGGCGGAGGGAACTTCCACCATAATTCCGAGCTCTACGCCACGATCAAAAGGGGTTCCCTCCCGATTGAGCTCGTCTTTGGCTTCCGCCAATAGCTCCTTTATTTTAAATATTTCCTCAAGGCTGGACACCATGGGCACGAGCAACCGGACTCGACCCAGGTCGCCTGCGCGGAGAATCGCTCGGAGCTGGACCTTAAAGATTTCTTCAACCTCCAGAGAAATGCGAATGGATCGCCAACCCAAAAATGGATTGGGCTCTCGTCCGACAACGCGCATGTACGACGGATATTTGTCTGCGCCGATGTCCAATGTACGAATCGTTACAGGTTTTTCCGGCATACCTTCAACGACTCGCTTGTAGAGCGCGTACTGTTCCTCTTCGCTGGGAAAATCACGATGGGCGAGAAAGGGTATTTCGGTGCGATAAAGGCCAATGCCTTGAGCCCCGTGAAGGTTGGCGAATGCCACGTCACTCAAGAGGCCGATGTTCGCATAGAGCGACACTCGGTGACCGTCGATGGTGTCGGCGGGTAAATCCTTGAGCTCGTCCAACTCCCGATTCAATTTACGGTAATCTCTTTCCAGGCGGTCGTACTCGCGTATAACTTCCCGGCTAGGATTAACGTAGATGCCTCCGGAGTTGCCATCGACGATCAACAGATCGTTCTGATGCACCGATTCAATCAAGGCATTGACAGCGACAACACTGGGAATCTCAAAGGATTTAGCCAGGATCGAAGCGTGAGAGGTAACGCCGCCCGTGGCCAACACAATTCCCCTAAATTTGTCGCCTTCGAGCATGCTCAGGTCGGCGGGGGAGAGGTCTTCTGCAACTAATACAGCGTCATTGGGAATCTCTATGTGGTGCTGCGCAGCGCCCGAGAGATTTTCCAAGAGTCTCTGGGCTGCATCTTTGACGTCCGTGGTTCTTTCTCTCAGGTAAGAGTCATGGATTTTCGCTATAGACTGCAAGTAGTGCTCGAACACAACTCGGATGGCGTATTCGGCGACATAGCCCTCTTTACGAATGAGGTTTTCGATTTGCTGGATGATCGCCGGGTCTTCCAGGATAAGGCGATAGACATCGAAAATCGCCCCTTCCTCTTTTGAAATGAGAAGATTCATACGATTTTTTACGACATTAATTTGCTCAATGCCGCGCTCCACTGCACCGCGAAAACGCTCTCTTTCACGCTCTGGATTTTTCGCCTTCTTCATTTTTATGGCGTTTAGATCCATTCGCGGCTCCAGTACATATGCCCTGCCGCGGCCAAAACCAGGCGATGCGGCGAGCCCGGTCAGGCGCCCTCGCCAGCGTCGAGGTGTCTTCGTGGCTCTATCCCGGTGTCGTCCCTCATAAGAGCGCAGCTTGCGCATGGCCTCCATCATGCGTTTCTGGTATTCATTCCGTTCTTGCTCTTTGCTTCTGAGCGAATCCGCTAAACGTGCTTGGATAATAATGCTGGAGGCTTGGGCTGATATAGTTGTGAGCAATCGGATCTCATCACGAGAAAATTGGCGCCGACGTGATGTTTGAACGACCAGCACACCTAACGGCATTTTTTTCTCAAGAAGAGGCACCCCAAGAAAGGAATGAAAACGCTCTTCGTGGGTTTCCGGAAAGTACTTATAGCGGGGGTGGACGAGCGCGTCGACGACCATTACGGGCTGCATTTTCTCAATCACCAAACCGGTAAGCCCTTCGCCGGTTCCCATGGAGACTTTACCGACCGATTCCGGATCCAACCCCATGGTGGAGCACAGTATCAGGCGCCTTTTGTTCTGGTCGAGGATGTAGACGGAACAAACCTCGGTCTTCATTCGCTCCGCAACCGTGGCAACGATGCTGTGTAGGGTGTCCTGGAGATCGTGCGAATGACTGATCAGGGTGCTGATGTCTTCGAGAATTGTCAGGTGCGGAATAGCTTTTTCAATGGGTTTTTTAGTTGTAGCCATAGGCGCAAATCTATTAAAGTTAGCGCTCTCTTATAGAACACAAATTCAAAATTTTGGCTAGTGCGAGGAAGCTTAGGAGTTCAATGCACTTCCAGTCTGATCGGTCCACCCCGATTGGTCCGCCGCGGCCAAGTCGAAGGAAAATAACCCGGGACCTCCTCGCCGCAGAGACAACGATTGCCTTCTAAATGGTATTCCAATACGTCATGCCATGAGCGCCGAATAAGAACCCGGCGGCAGGCCGGACAGTAAGTCGTTTGCCCTTCGTTATCGAAAATATTACCCACATAGCAGTACTTGATGCCTGCCGTAAGGGCGATCTGGCGGGCGCGCTTGAGTGTCGCTGCTGGCGTCGTGGGTTTGTCGATCATCTTAAAATCAGGATGGAAAGCTGTGAAGTGCAGCGGAACGGTATCGCCGAGATTCTCTAGGATCCAGTTGCAAAGCTGGCGCGTCTCCTCGGGAACGTCATTCTCGCCGGGGATCATCAAATTGGTAATTTCGAACCAGATGGCGGTTTCGTTTTTTAACCACTTAAGCGTGTCCAGAATTGGGTCGCGGTGGGAGAAGGTTATTTTGTGATAGAAACGCTCGGTGAAAGCTTTGAGATCGACGTTGGCGGCGTCGATATAACGAAATACTTCAGGCCGAGCTTGCGGGGTAATATAACCGGCGGTAACCATCACGCTTTTTACGCCGAGCTCCCGGGCAAAGCGGGAAATGTCGATGACGTACTCTCCCCAGATAACCGGGTCGTTATAAGTAAAAGCGATACTTGGGACCTGCTGTTGGATGGCCAACTCCACGACCTGTTCCGGACTCACAGCGAGGCTATGCGCGTCATCGAGTTTTGCTTTGCTGATGCTCCAGTTTTGGCAAAAGCGACAGCCAAGGTTGCACCCGGCAGTACCAAAACTCAAAACACCGGTGCCCGGCAAAAAATGATTCAGCGGTTTTTTCTCGATGGGATCGACGGCGAAACCCGTGGATTTCCCGTATCCAAGGGAATAAAGCTTACCATTGACGTTCTTGCGGATATAACAAAAGCCCGCCTGATCAACGCTCATCCGGCAAAAACGAGGGCAGAGAGTACAAAGTATCCGACCATCCTCTTCAGTATTCCACCAGAGGGCCTCTTTCATATTTGGAAATATCCCGCTTTTATCGTCGCTAGGCAAGAGCAGGGTAAGGCTGCTTTTTTATCGCCGTATGCTATAGTTAATTTATGAGTGGAATCGCCGGATTAAGAGGCATGCGGCACATAGCCCTAAAGGTCAAAGACATGCTGCAATCAAAGGAATTTTATCAAAAGGTATTCGGCATGGAAATCGTATGGGAACCCGATCCACAAAACGTCTATCTTTCATCGGGTTGCGACAATCTGGCGCTTCATGAGGCGGCCCCGGGCGCCGCTTTGAGATCGACGCAGCAATTAGATCATCTGGGATTCCTGATCGACAGCATCGAGCGAGTCAGAGAGCTGGAGCAGGAGTTCCGCAATCAAGGAGTAAAAATCGTTCATCCTTTTAAAGTCCATCGCGACGGCAGCGCGTCGTTCTATTGTGCCGATCCCGACGGCATCGTCATTCAGCTGCTCTACGAGCCTCATCTGAGTCCGCAAAAAATTGCTTGAAGAATTCGCATCCGTATCGTCGCATTACTTCGTTTAGCCGCGATCTTTCGGGCGGTTACGAGGAAGGCTTTGGATAGGTTTTCAGGCTGTGAATGGAATTTGTCCGTACCATCATTTCGGCGGTCTGGATACTCGTGGCGAGAGCATCGAGTACGGGAACGCCGACCTCAGCGGACATTTCAGCGGCAGAGTATTGCACGGGCACCATGGTGACACCCATGGGAACAATGATCTCAGCATCATCGTTTTCGATCAGTCGTCTTGCCGCTGCGATAAAACGATCGCGCATTGCCCCCCGGTTTTGGGTGCTGTCTAAGAGCGGTATTTCAACTGCGTGAATGCCGACCACCGAGTCGAGAACCCGCCAGGCTTGCAGATTTTTTCGGATATACGGGATGCTGCTTTTCTCATAGGCAACCAGACCCAAACGGGGGCTCAACTGTACCCCGAGATGCATGACCGACTGCCCGGCTCCGACCACAGGAATACGCACCAAATTTCGCGCCAGTTCAACACCCGCGTCCAGCGTGCCGAATGGCACGACCGCATCGAAACCTTGAGCTTGCGCTTGCTGAGCGATTTGCGCGACGAGAGGTCCGGCGGCGAGCGCGTTGATCTCCGCATTGGCACGCACGAAAAAGGTGGCACCGATTGTACCGAAACCGATTTCTGTTCCCGGAGTGGCGCATCTAAGAACAGCTTGTCGTCGTCGCTCTTGTTCCTCGGGAGGGTATTCTCCCATCACCACCATGATTTTCATTTTGGCAGATATTGCGGTCGAATCGTCACAACGGGTGAGCCCCTGAAAAGAGCAAAGGCGATCAACCGTCGGGCAAATGCTTTAGCTTAGGCGGCCGCGGCCTTTGCTTGCCTCACTACCCTGCAACGGCCGTTTTTTTAAATTCACTTTCAGGCAAATGTCTCTGAAAAAATTCCAGGGACCGGGCCCAGGAAACGGTATCGGCCTCGGGTCTGTAACCGTCCCAGCCCTTGCGGTTGAAGCCATGCGGCGCCGATTCATAAAAAAAGAACTCATGAGGTTTGCCCAATTGGGTAAGCTCCCTATCGAGCCGGCGCATTTCGTCGGGCCGCGGGTTATTATCGAGCTCGCCGAAATGCCCCTGCACAGGGCAGGCAAGGTTGGCGGCCAACTCCGAGGGAGGGGGACGGTTGCCCCAGCGGGAGTAGACTCCCCCACCGTAAAAGTCAACGGCCGCTTTGAACGACGAACTGGCGGCGGCGATGAGGAATGCGACTCGTCCACCCATACAAAAGCCGACAACGCCCAATCGTGAGGTATCGGCCGTGGCGCATCCGCGCAAGAAGCCGATTGTTGCGTTGATATCATTGATGACGTTGGCATCGTTGCGGCTGGATTTGATGCTTTCAACTTCGTGTGGATTTTTAGGCTCTCCCTCCCGGTGGTAAAGTTCCGGCGCGACTCCCACATAACCCGCCTCGGTGATCCGCCTGGTCATTTCCTGCGTGAACTCGGCCACACCGTCGCGATTTTGGATTACGACGATGGCCGGGAATGGGCCCGCGCCATCGGGCTGACATAGGTAGAGCCGCATTGGGCTTTGATCCACCGTTACCGTTTCCCACGAAGTTTTCATTTTTTATCTCCTCAGAATCCCAAAATTTACCTACCTTTGACTCTTTTAAGGCCGTTGATATGCCGATGTCAATGACATTTTCCAGTACATCGAATGGCCCCTAGTTCAAGATATCTAGAAAATCGTGATATATGTCTTGTGAAGGTCAAAGAAAGAGACGTTATCACACTATGCTCCTAGGGATTCGATTCACGCGCTTGTTATACCGTCACGCCAAATCCATAGGGTTAGCGGCCTGTCTGGCCTTACTTCCGGTGGTGGGGGATACGTTGGTCCTAGCGGCGGAACCTCTATCTGGGGCCGTGCGCCGGCAGGCGACCAATTCAGTCGAGGTGCCGTTCAAAGAGTTTCGCTTGCGGAACGGCCTCCGGGTTCTCCTCTCGGAGGATCCGAGCGCGCCAACCTATTCCATTTGCATTACCTATAATGTCGGATCGCGAGACGAGAAAGCCGGTCGCACCGGTTTTGCCCATCTCTTCGAGCATATGATGTTCCAGGGGTCGGCCAATGTCGGCAAGGGCGAACATTTCATCCTGGTACTCAACAATGGAGGTCGAGCCAACGGCACGACCAGCGCCGACCGGACCAATTATTTTCAAACTTTGCCGGCTAATCAGTTAGAGCTGGGGTTGTTCCTGGAAGCCGATCGCATGCGTTCGCTCAATATCAGTCAGGCCAACTTTGACAACCAGAGACAAACGGTAAAAGAAGAACGGCGGCAAAACTACGACAATCGAGCCTATGGCAGGACGTACGAAGCCGTCATCGATACAGCCTACGACAACTTTGCATACAAACATTCCACCATCGGCTCGATGGAGGATCTGGACGCGGCGACGCTTGACGATGTCGCCGATTTTTTTCGAACTTATTACGCGCCTAATAATGCGGTGTTATCAATGGTGGGGAATTTTAAGATCGACAACGCCCTTGCCTTGATCAAGATATATTTTGAGAATATCCCTGAGCAGCCTGCGCCCCCCGCTCCGGACGTCACCGAGCCCCAACAAAGAGCGGAGCGGAGAAAAACTCTCGAGGACTCCTTTGCCCAAACCCCTCGCATAGATATCGTTTATAAGGTTGGGGCGGGCAATTCGCCGGACTCCTACGCGCTTAGCGTATTGGGGCAAGTACTTTCCGGCGGCTTGTCGTCGCGTTTATATCAAAAGCTCGTGAAAGAAAAGGAAATGGCGCTCAGCGTCTCTGCCGGACCGGATGAGCGGCGTGGACCCTCTCTTTTTTGGGTGAGCCTCACGGTTCGGCCAGGAATAGATTTGGCCGGCGTGGAAGCGCTGGTATATGAGGAATTAGAAAAGGCGAAAACTGAGACCATTGCCGACTGGGAACTCGACAAGGTACGCATGCAACTGCGCCGCCAGCATGCCCAACGCCTCTACAGCAGCCGTAGCCGCGCCAACTCGTTGGGGCATTATGCCGTCTATTATGACGACCCGGGGCTCATCAATTCGGTGCCGCAAAAAATTAATCAGGTGGGCAAGACCGACCTGCAGCGAGTCGCGCAGCTTTATTTAAAGGAGACAAACCGAACCGTGGTGACCACCATGCCGAAAATGATGACGCCAGTTCCTGCGGAGCGATGAATTTGATGAAAAAGCCGGTACAACAATGGATGAGGTTGGCGCGCTGCAGATGGCTTTTCCTCGCTGGCGTTTTTACCTTGGCAACCCTATATTTGACCGCTTTTCCCACGCGACTTTACGGTCAAGAATCGACACCGCCTCCCGCGCCAAGCACGGTCGAACGAAAGAACCGGGCGCCGATTTCACGGGATATTTTGCGTGTTAAATTACCTCGACCGGTTGAGGCCAAACTCAAAAACGGCATGACGGTTTTGATTCTCGAAGACCACCGTTTTCCCCTCGTCTTCGTGCAACTCCGTATCGGTGGGGCGGGGGCGCTCTTTGAACCCGCAAAGATTAGCGGCCTGGCCAATGTTACCGCTCAGATGCTGCGAGAGGGAACGAAGTCGCGTTCGAGCAGGCAAATTGCCGAAGAAATCGACCGGTTGGGAGCTACGGTGGGAGCTGCGTCGGATTTCGGTTCCACGGAAACCTCGTTCAGCGCCTCCGGCTTGACCGACAATTTTGATGATTGGTTCTCGCTGGCCGTCGAAATCCTGTTGCGGCCCACTTTTCCCTCAGACGAATTGGAAAAGCTCAAACAGCGGTTGCGCGCGCAGCTGCGCCAGCAGAGAGCCTCGCCCAATTTTTTAGTCAGCGAACGCTTTAATCGCGTAGTCTATGGCGATCACCCCGCCGCTGTTGTCTCCCCGACACAAATCTCGGTGGATGCCCTCACATCCGAAGATCTTACCAACTGGCATAGGGAACGTTACGCTCCACAAAACATGATCCTCGGTATCGCGGGTAACGTGCGCGCCGCCGAACTCACCGCGAAACTGGAGAGTTGGTTTGGAGGATGGAGGAAAAGCAACGTTAAACAACAACTGCCGCCGCCCCCGGTTGCGGCCAAGGCGCCCCGTGTTTCGCTTATCGACCGGCCCAACTCGGTGCAAACGACCGTGGCGCTGGGTAACATCGCCATCGATAGGCGCAGCCCCGACTATTTTGCGATGGTCGTAATGAACCGCATTTTGGGCGGCGGCCCGGCGGCCCGATTGTTTCTCAATCTGCGTGAGGAGAAAGGCTACACCTACGGCGTTTACAGTAATTTTACGGCAGTCCAATATCCAGGACCCTGGCGTGCCGGGGGAAACATGAGAACGGAGGTTACGGCTCCTGCCGTGGTAGAGTTCTTTAATGAGATCCGTCGGATGCGGGACGAGAAAGTCACTGCCGCCGAGCTAGAGGAAAACAAGCGGGCAATCGCCGCGAGCTTCGCGCTGTCTTTGGAACAGCCGACACAGATCCTTGGGTTTGCCATTGCAAGCAAGGTTTACGGTTTTCCGGCGGATTATTGGGATTCATATCCCGCAAAAGTTATGGCAGTCACCATCGATGACGTGCAGCGTGTGGCACGCAAGTATTTAAATCCCGGCGCCATGCAGCTCGTGGCCGTAGGAGATGCAAATCGCATCAAAGAAGGGCTCGAGAAATACGGTGCAGTGGAAGTCTATAATACCGAAGGCCATCCCGTAGTGACGCCAAAGCCGTAGCATAGGACATTAAAGCCCGTAAGTTTCCTTTCCAAGTGCCCTCACATTCACTTGTTTCCCATAGTCCTATACAACTATACTTCGGCAAAATGATATGTCGTTCAAATCGCTGAAGGCAGGGTAATATGGCGACGGCGATCACGTCATCCAAATCTAACGGCGCGCTCGCCGGTTTGCGCGTTCTCGATCTCACGAGTCGAAGGGGAGGTTATTGCGGGCGACTCTTGGCAAATCTCGGCGCAGAAGTCGTTCTTGTCGAATCACCCGAGGGCGATCCCATGCGTCGCGAAGGCCCTTTCAAAAACGATTGGCCGCATCCCGAAGGAAGCCTGGGCTTCGCCGCCTACCACGCGAACAAGCGGGGCATTGTGGTGGATCTGGAATCGGAGGATGGACGTCATTTTATCCGGGAATTGCTGCGCCACGCCGACGTCGTCATAGAAGACCACCAGCCGGGAGATTTGGAGCGCTGTGGGCTAGGCTGCGAGGCGCTCCAGGCGATCAATCCCGTCCTGATCATGACATCGATCACCGGTTTCGGACTTGCGGGGCCGTATCGCGATTTCAAGGCGCCGAACATCGTCGCTTTTGCCATGGGTGGACTGATGAACCTCTGCGGCCATCCGGGGCGTCCGCCACTCCTCGGACCGTGCGACGTCGCTTACCATCTAGGTTCCATTCATGCGGCGTTCGGCACGCTCGTCGCGCTCTATAACCGGCGCTTGACCGGCGAAGGGGATCGTGTCGAGGTGTCTCTCCAGGATGTGCTGGTTAGCGATCCTTTCCTTCGCATCATCACCCGTTACAGTGTGACGAGCGAAATCCTCGAGCGCACCGGCCATAGCCAGGCGACGACGGTGGCAGAAACTTACAAATGTAGGGACGGTTACGTACGCATTTTCGCTAATCAACCGGATCATTGGAAGCGCCTTGTGGAATGGCTCGGAAACCCCCAGGAACTCTTGGATGCAAAACTGGAAAACGTGCAAAACCGTTTTCCGCTGCGTCCTGTCCTCGACCGGATTATCGAGGAGCGGACGATGCATTATGACACTGAGAGCTTTTTTCAAGAGTTTCAGTCGCATCGCTTGGCGGCATCGCCGATTAACACACCCCGTGCTTTTCTCCAAGAGCCGCAGACTCAGCATCGAGGATATGTCGTGGAGGTCGATCATACATATTTTGGCCGCTACAAGTTTCCGGGAGATCCCTATAAATTTTCTGCGACGCCTTGGCAGATTAAACGTGGGGCGCCACTTTTGGGCGAACACCAGAAAGCAGTTCAAGAGGAATGGTCTCGCGGGTCCACGCGGATGGAGGAGCTTGGTAGTCAAACTGCGGTAAAATCTCCCCGCGCAAGACCCTTCGAAGGTGTGCGCGTTTTAAGTTTTCCCACCGGCATTGTCGGACCTGCGCTGGGGAGTTTGCTGGCGGAGCATGGCGCCCAGGTCATTACGGTAGAAGCCGGTCGAACCATGCGCAGTCCGCAGCGCGGGCAGGGGTTCCAAATCGTCACTGATTTGGAAAGCCATCGAAACAAGAAACGGATCGCCATCAATATGAAGCACCCAGAAGGCCTAACCCTTGCCAAGCGGCTCATCGTTTTGTCGGATGTGGTGGTAGAAAATTTCAGCGCTCGGGTCATGGCGAATTGGGGATTGGATTATCCGCGCGTGAAGGAAATCCGCAAAGATATAATCATGGCCAGCCTGCAAGCTTTTGGCCAAAGCGGACCGCGTCGGGAATATGTGAGTTTCGGACCGGTCCTCATGGCGTTTTCCGGCATGACGTATCTCTGGCGCGATCCGGCAATCGAACGGCCCGGAGCGGCGAGCCAGACCGCTTTCCCAGACTACGTTGCGCCGTCCTATGGCGCCCTCGCCATACTCGCGGCGCTCTACTATCGCGCGCGCACAGGAGAGGGCCAATATATCGATATCTCCCAGGCGGAAACGGCAGCGTCGATGCTCGGCCCCGCTCACTTGGAATATCTCATTAATGGCCGTGGGCCCGAGCCCCAGGGAAACTTAAGCGCTTTGGCTGCGCCCCATGGATGTTATCGCTGTAAGGGGGACGATCGCTGGTGCGTTATAGCCGTCGAATCACAAGACGAGTGGGAGAAATTTTGTGAAGTGGCGGGGCATCGCGAATGGGCGGCCGATCCCCGCTTCGCCGATCACAAGGCGCGCGTAGCGAATCATAAGGCCCTCGACACTCTTGTTGAATCGTGGACGATGCAACACACGCCATACCAAATCATGACGATCTTGCAGCGAAACGGAATTCCGGCAGGCGTCGTACAAACCGCTGAGGATCTCTACCGCGACCCGCATCTGCGTGTGCGTGGAGTCACACGCGAGGTGCAATTACCGGATATCGGCTGGGTGACGCGCGTCGGACCATCGGTTCGATTAAAATCGGAGCCAATGCCCCGTGACGCCTGGGTTCACAGCGCCGGCGAAGACAACGAAGCCGTCCTTGGCGAATTGCTGGGATTGTCAACGGCAGAAATCAAAGATCTCGCCGATCGCGAGGTGCTTCGCTGATTTAACCGATAGTTTGAAATGACTTGATGATCGCACGGCCTTCGCAGCGCAGAAAAAAGGAGAAATCGATGCTTCAAGGTTTTCGAATCTATGACGCGGACGCGCATGCGATGATGAGCCCAGGTATGTGGGAGACGCTACCTGCAGAACACGCGGTTCGACGTCCCCGACCCGTGCGCGTCAATGATAGCTTGGACATGGGACGCTGGACGAACGGTTGGTTGGTCGAGGGGCAGATTATTCCTCACGCCATAGGTCCGGGCAGCCAACCTGGCAATGAACCAGCCAGAGTTCTCCAAGCATTCGGCGCGTCCTCGAGCAGCCCCGACTTTCCGCTCAGCAGTTTTGACCTCTCTGATCCCGAAGCGCGCCTGAGGAGCCTTGACAGCATGGGTATCGACCACCAAATGCTTTTCCCGACAACGCTTTACGCGCGTATGACCTCCGATCCCGGCTTGGAAGCGGCGCTGTTTCGTTCCTACAACCGTTACATTGGAAGACAATGCAATGCAGTTTCAAGGCGACTGAAGTGGGCCGGCTTATTGCCGCTACGTGATGCCAAGGAGGGGTGCGAGGCCGTCGAAGAAATGCGAAGACTTGGTGCGACCGCCGCGGTTGTTTACGGTACCGCGGGAGATCGTCTGCTCTGCGATCCACACTTTACTCCCGTGTGGGATGCATTGCACCATGCCGGCCTGCCTCTTTGCGTTCACATGGGGATGAGTTACCCGCCTTTCGCTGAGGTCTGTCGTGGCCTTTTAGACGCACACGCAATCGGTATGAGTCTGCCGGCGATGATGGCGTTCGTCGCAATTGTCGGCCACGGCATGCTCGACCGGTATCCCAAGCTGAAGGTGATCTTTCTCGAGTTCGGCGCCGAGTGGATCTTCTACATGGTCGGCCGTCTCGATCATTATCTACCGATCGACAGAAGCCAGATGCCGATCAAAACCGAGGTCCCGCAAAAGACCATCGAAGAGTACGTTAAATCGGGAAAAGTTTTTCTCGCCGGCGAAGCTGACGACCGCATGCTAGCGCAAGAAATCGAACTTCTCGGTGAAGATCAGTTACTCTATTCATCGGATTTGCCCCATGGCGAGGGGCGTCACAACGCAGCTCAAGTGCTTCTCGACCGCAACGATCTTACCGAAACGCAAAAACGAAAAATTCTCTACGACAACGCGGTAAAATTCTTCGGTGAGCCATAAACCAGCGATGGATGACGAATGAAGAGTCGATGTCCGAGAAGAAATGAGCGGTGCCACAATGAGATTGGCGCTCCTGATTTCAGAAATTTTAATCTTTTCGGAGTTGTCCTGACGCCCTGGGATTAAAATCTCCAACCCAGTTTTTGGACCCGTGACCACCGCTCAAAATGGATTCCTAACCGCCGAACCCCTGAAAGCCAAGGTCCGTTTCCGCTTTGCTGGCGAATAATTATGATCATGCCCGTCGATGTCACTGCAGGCCCCTCTACCCCAGCTCGAATTCAGGGCTCCGGATGTCGCCGCCCCAGACATCGACGGGGCTGCCCGGCGGATAGACCACCGGCTGATGCAAGGCGTCGTCGAGACGGCGGTGGCCCCAGCCAAATTCTACAGCGAATCCCCCGGGGGTTTGGACATAGACATGTATGGTCTGACAATTAACATGCCGGCCGGGTCCCATGCCGATGGGTGCCTTGTGGATGCGCAGGAAGTGATACGAGCGCATCACATCATCGATGGACTCCACTTCCAGCATCAAGTGTTGCAGCCTGGGTGACTTACCGGGCGTGCATGGAGCGAAGGCCATGCTGTGATGGCGCGAGTTGCAGCGCAAAAAACACAATCGCACGTCGTCGTCGATGCATACCCAATCACTCAGGCGAAAGCCCAATATACCGGTGTAGAAATCATGGGTGCGTTGGGTGTCCTTTACCGTCAGTAATACGTGGCCCAGGCGCAGGACACTCAGGTCACGGGTATAGCGCACCGGCTCTCTGCTGACTTCAAAGCCGTACAATAGGGCTAAAGGGTGTCCGTCAGGGTCCTTGAGCTCGATAAAGTCCGTCACATGTCGTTCGATACACTCCTGCGGCGTGCTGTGGCGCCAATTGATGCCTTCGGCTGTGAGTTTGGCCTGCCATTCGGAGAGACCTTCAGCCCCTCCGACATCGAGCCCCAAATAGCGCAAAGCCGGTTGTGGAGCCGTACATGCGGCGATGCGGTGTTGATACTGATCCGGCCTCACATAGGTGACGTTTCCGTCCGGCGAGCGGGTGACTGGAAATCCGAGCATGTCTCGCGTAAAGCTCTCGAATTTTTCGCGATCCGGCATGCCGACCCCAATCTGCACGATATCGTGGATTGTCGTCATCGTAGAGCTTCCTTTTGAAGTCATATCGGCCGGCTATTTTTCCGGTTTCACATATTTTACGCTTCCGCCGCCCTTTTGGGAGTGCAGGTAGCCTTCGACGTCGCTCAGCGGGTTCGTATAATAGCGCATGCGATGCTGGACAAGATCGTCGGCTTTGAGAGCCATGTCGAAGGGCAGGTCTTTTTGCATGTAGGCAGCTATCTTGGCGTGCTCCAGAGTTGCCGGATTGCGGCTGGCGATTTCTTTGGCGAGCGTTGCAACGTAGCTATCGAGTTCCGTTTCGGCTACGACCTGGGAAACGAGGCCGATGCGCTCGGCTTCCGCTCCGGTGAGATTTCTGCCGGTAAGCGAGATGTAAAACGCTTTCTTGATCGGAATTCCACCATGAAATAGAGAGGGTGTCGCGGTGGCGCCATAGCTCCCTCGGATGATTTCCGGCATGCCGAACTTCGCCGTATCGGCGGCGATGACCAGATCGTGGCCGTTGATGAGCGCGAGTCCGCCGCCCAGGCACCAACCTTTTACCGAGGCAACGGTGATCTGTGGCAGGGCGCGCATGATGGCGACAATCTCCGCGACTCCGCCCATGCCCCGTCTACGGTTACTCTGTCCTCTCATATCGTAAAGGTCACGCCCCGAAGAGTATGTACCTCCGGCGCCACTGGTGACGACACAACGAATTTTCTCATTGTCGCGGAGCGATCTAAGAGCGTCGGCGAGCGCCGCCAGAAGCGCGATGCTCAGCGCATTTTTTTTCTCCGGGCGGTTGAGCTTCAGCCAGGCGATGCCTTCGGTTTCGTCGAGATTGGATAAGATTACGTTGTCGGCCATGATTTTATCCTTCAGACAAAGAGTTGAAGTCTTGCCAAACGTTAATAGAGGATGATCTGACTAACAGGAGACTCAAAACTCCAGACGCTAGACGCCTCATCTCAGTCCTGCAGGCCATGACGCTGTGCCAGCTTGAGGAAGATTGAGCCTACGAATACGGTGCCTAGCGCGATCACGAGACTAAACGCCGCCAGTTCTCCGACATGACCATTGTCCCACAGCTCCCAAATCTTCACCGCCACGACTTGCGATCCCGGTGAATAGAGAAGCAACGCGATCGATAGTTCTCTAAACGTGATCAGGAAAATATAGATCCATCCGGCGAGCAGCGCCGGCAGGATAAGCGGAACGACCACGTGACGGACCATTTGAAACCAGGTGGCCCCACTGGTCATGGCGCCTTCTTCGAGTTCGCGATGGAGGCTCAAGAGAGCCGAGTGGCTAAAGCGAATGCCATACGGCAGGTAGCGGGCAATGAAAGCCAAAACGAGAATCCAGATGGTGCCGTATACCGGCACCGGAATCGCCAGATACATCTTTAAAATGGCGATGCCCATTACGATCCCGGGAAATACCAGCGGTAACATGGCCATTTGATCCAGCATCCAGCGGGCTTTGATGGAAGCGCGGACCACCAACCAGGCGGCTAAGAAAGTAACGATGATCGCGATGGACGCGGAAGTCACGCTGACAGTTAAGCTGTTAAGTACAGAGCCGACGATGCTGCTGTCGGAAAACGCCGTGCGGTAATTGTTCAAACTCACCACCGAGAGTGCCCGCCAGGAGGGAGCCTGGGTAAAGGGGAGGAGAGAGGACCAGGTGATGGCGGCGATGGGGAACAACTGAAGCAGGGGCAAGGCAAGCATGAAACATCCACCCACCCAACGCCAGGAGCCCAGATCAAAACGATGGGGGCGGTAGGCCTTGCCGCTGATGGTGGTGAACTTATAGGTCTTGCTCGTAATTCGATAGTAGGGAATGAGTCCGAGAGCGACGATGACAATGAGCATAACAGAATAGGCGCTGGCTTCGCCATATTTTGGAATGAGCCCTCCACGAATTTGCAGATAGATTTTGGTCGTGAGAACTTCAACGCCCGCTGGGATGCCGATCAGAGCGGGAATCTCGAACGCTTCCAAGGAACGAATGAATGTTAAAATCAAAACCGCAAGAACACTCGGTAGCGCTAGGGGAAAGGTAACGCGGCGAAAAACCTGCCAGCCGGTGCTTCCGGCAGCCGTGGCAGCTTCCTCCAGCGAAGGATCCATGGAACGAAACGGTGTCGACATAAGCAGAAAGACGATGGGGATCCAGAGAAAACTCTCAACCAGTATCATTCCCTGCATGGAAAAAATATTTAACAGCGGGCTTCCGGTGATGGGGATGACAAAGGAGTTTAGAATTCCCGCTTTGGGTCCGAGCAACATAATCCAGCCGACGACTTTGATGATCCCGGGGATGGCAAAGGAGATATAGGCCGAGACATAGGCCAGCGTGCGAAAGGGCGCGTTGGATCTCTCGGCAAGCCAGGCGAGAAGGGTGCCGTAACAGAGCGCTACGCCGGCGCTACCGACCGAGAAATAAAGCGAGTTTGCTAACAGGGTTTGCACATCGGCGAAAGATTCGACGATGTTGGCGAAATGCTGGGTCGTGTAGTGGCCGGCTTGAAGCCCGCGGTCTACCACCAGGCTCGTGTGGAGAATAAAAAAGAACGGCGGGAGCACCAGATACACCAGAGCGATTGAGGTGAAGAAAAACATCACATGTGCTGGGTTACGCATCATCGCGTACATCGTTTCAACCCTCGGGGCACGAACCGTGCGAGTTTCTCGGTATTGGCTTCAAGTCAGCTCCGACAAACTGAGAACTAAGGTCTAGGAATCACGAGCTAAGCAATCGCCTGCTATATATCAAACCCACTGGCCAAGACAAATGCGTGGCATAAGGCTTCTACGTCAGGGTAACAATGTAGGGGGCGAACGGTGAGGGGTGGACCCCTTGCTCCTGACGCTTTTCGTTTTACCGTTTTTTGCCAATTCGGAAATTAATCTGTTTATGCCCATGGCCCGATATAAGGTTCGCCGGTGTAGGTGTCCGACAGCGGCTCGAGAATATCCGGCCAGTTTTTCGGGTCCACTTTGCGGCGCAGCCCATTTGGACGGGGCCGTCCATCCCACCCCACCTGCTCCATGTAGTAATACAACTCGAGACAATGACCATCGGGGTCAAAGGCGTAAGCGGCATAGTCAATGCCGGGGTGCAGTTCCGGGGGGACGATGTCGGTCTCCACCCGCACGCCGCTCTCCCGCAGGAATTTCACCGCGGCCTTTAGCTGCTCATAGTTGGCTAGCTGCAGTCCGAAGGACATGTTGGAGGTCTCTTGGCTAAGTCCCAGCTTCGCGCGCCATGACTTGGGAAATAGAGCAAGAGAATGGTGCTCATTGTCGCAGCGCAGAAAAGCACACCGCTCGCTTTGCCATTCTACCTCTTCGGTCAAGGTAAAGCCCGCAATCTGTTCATACCAGTGCTTCGAGGATTCATAGTCATCGACAAACAGATTGACCGGGCCGACGCGGGTGATTTTGAAGGGTTGGGGCAGCAATACACCGTCAACGTTGTAACTGAGCGGCATGGGGTTTACGTAGCGCCAGCCATCGAGCACATTGATGCCCTTCTCGATGTCGGCCCGTACCAGTTCATAATCGGGGAGCTGGGGCTCCAGCGGCGCTTTCGGAGTCCCATGGCGCATCGGCACCGGGCGGGCGTAACCGTTCCAGCTGATCTGCTCGATACCGTAGTACAGCTCGAAGATATGCTCGTCGGGGGCCCACACATAGAGATGATATTGGGAACCTCCCCCTCCCGCCCGGCCTTCCCGTATGATCTCGATACCGAGGTCGCGAAAGTATTGGCCGGCCTCTGCCATCTCCGTGACGCTCTGGATCTGCCAAGTGATCTGGTTAATGTCGTTTTCCGCCCGGAAGTGTTTGGCATTGGCACCTGCGTATTGGCGCGTGTTGAATTTCTGCTTATCGAACAGGGCGAAGGAGTGGTGATCGCCGGCGTGCCTGCCGAACCATCCCGCGCCCGCCGGCTCGGTGATGAAAAAGCCGAGCAGATCGAAGTAAAAGCGTTTACTTGCCGCGAAATCCGACGCATTGAATCCAAAATGGCCGAGGCGCCGAATCTTAAAAGGTCGGTCTAAGGCAACTCCGCCGACATTATACTTCTTCGCCATCGTAGTCTCTCCTGGTTGGTGTTTCAGCGTTGATCAGTCTCAAGTTAATAATCGAGTCTTAATACCCTGGGTAGCGAAATTCATTTATTATATATACGAGTACATGCAAGGCGTCAAAAAAGGCCCCCCTTCCTGGGAAAATGTTGATACCCGCCATGGCAAGGACGCGAAAAAGTATTTCACGCGGAAACTCTTGACAAGAGTGGGGCTGGAGTGGGACAAGCTTAAAACCCGAGGCCAAATCGATTAACGCGCCTTGCACCGATGTTACGATAGGGACAGGGAAAAAAGGTTTCGCGGCCAATATGCAGTGAAACCTTTCTTTTGTGATTGAAATTCGAAAATGCCGCGAATAAGAGGGGATGGACCATGATTACACTACACCCTAGAGCGCTTTTTGTGAAAATACTGCTCGTATGCTCGTTTATGGTCGGTTTGCCGCAAGCCCTAGCCCAGACGCCATTTTACCAGGGCAAGACGATAACCCTGGTCGTCGGTATTGCCCCTGGAGGATCGGGGGACACGCGCATCAAGGCGTTACTTCCTTTTTTGCGTAAACATATCCCGGGTAACCCGACGATCGTCATGGAGCATATGCCTGGGGCCGGAGGAAGGAAGGCAGCCAATTATCTATACACGACCGCCCGTACGGACGGGTTAACCATCGGGGTACTGGCGGCCACCGTAATCCCGCTTGAAGTGCTCAAGGAAAGCGGTGTCATGTACGACAGTTCAAAGTTCAGTTTCCTTGGCGCGTCGGAAAACGTCTTCAACATCTTGTTTTACACTCGCAAAGAGCTAGGGCTCAGCAACCTGGAAAAGCTTCGGGCCACTCCGGGAATTCGGATCGGTGGTTTGACCGTGGGCCATACTAATTACGTCGCGGCGCGGCTGTTCGCCTATATTTTGGGGTTAAAGGAGCCCAAATTCATCACGGGTTACAGCAGCTCGGGGGATCATGACACCGCATTGCTTCGCGGCGAGCTGGACGGTACGGCAAACGGCGCGACGGCAATCCTTAGGCGGAACCCGGACATGCTAGATAAGAACATCATGGACTTTCACGCGGTCATCGATATTCCCAAGGGAACAAAACATCCGCGGTTTGGGCACTTGCCCGAGATCGAGGGATTTGCCAAGTCTCCAAAAGAAGTAAAGCTTATTACCACATGGCGGGCTTTTAGGCTCGTGGGGTCCCCTTACGTGGCGCTTCCAGGGACGCCAAAAGATCGCGTTGAGATTCTCGAGGAGGCGATGCGCAAGGTTCTCAAAGACCCTGAGTTTCATCGTGAGTATAAAAAGATTGTCGGCGAGGAACTCGAGCCGGTATTTCCCGAGCAGCTAACCAGAGAGATCCGGGAAATGCCCAGGGAGCCTGAAGTTATCGATCTGCTAAAAAATATCGCGGGAGGGGGCCCTTTGCCGCCACGGTAATTGGCGCTACAGGCGTAAACGAATCGCACTGGAGGTTTCGATGGTGATAAAGGTTAACCGAGCGGCGACAAAGAAAGATCTGGATGCCCGCAAGGGTGAGGTCCAGCTTTACGTGGTTAACATACGGCCCACGGAAAAGTATGGAAAATACGGCCCCGAGGAAGCGGCCGAATACTCCCGGCAGCATCTTTTATATTTGTGGGAACTGGAAGCGGCCGGAAAGCTCTTCGCTGCGGGTCCCCTGGAGCGATTAGATCCGAAGGAGCCGACGGGAATGCTGGTTCTCGCCACTGCATCCAAAGAAGAAGCCATCGCCATCGCTGAGAATGAACCCCATCACAAAGCCGGCCGTCGAATAAACAGCGTTAAGGGCTGGACGGTAAACGAGGGTAGGGCGGCCCTGTTTGCAGAAATGATGACCCAATTGGCTTCCCGTAAAGAGAAAGGAGAGAAGTAATGTCGCGTAATCAAATCCGTATCGGTCTTACCAGTAAAACTTCCTTCGCCGGAGGAGTCGCCTTCGGCGACACCGGTCCCTACGAGCGGCTCACCGGCAGGGCGTCCATCGCCATTGATCCCGACGAAAAAGATCTGCCATTCGTCGTCGACCTGGATCTGGCGCCGCGGAACGCTCAAGGCTTGGTGGAATTTCAAACCGTGCTCGATATCGTCAAGCCCGTGGATTTGAGCAGAGGTAACCGGCGGCTCCTCCTTGATTTTTCCAATCGCGGCAATCGTGGTGCGTTCACGCGTCTAAACGACGGCGGCGGCTCGGATCTTTCTAAGGAAAGTTATGCCGGCAACGGTTTTCTGAACCGGCTGGGCTACACTGTGGTGTGGTGCGGGTGGCAGGGCGATCTCATTCACAATGGCAGCAATGTCGTGGCCTTTCTGCCGGAAGCCAAACAGAACGGGCAGCGGCTGCGCGGCCGCGTTCGCCAGGAATTTATCGTCGACAAACGCGGTGTCCTCTCGATGCTCGTCAGCGGTAATGCCAACATCCAGTGCTATCCGGTGCTTGACCGGACCACCGCAACATTGACCATGAGGGAAAAAGAGGCAGACCCGCGAGTTACCGTGCCCGACAGCGAATGGGAATTGGCGCGGGCGGAAGTGAAAGACGGCAAGTTGGAAGTGACTCCGTCCAATACCGATCTCTATTTGAAGGAAGGTTTTCGGCCGGGATGGATCTACGAGCTCATCTACGAAACCGAAGGTTCGCGCGTGATGGGCCTGGGTTTCGCCGGCGTGCGCGAAGTTGTCTCGTTGCTGCGCTATGGCGCCAAGGACTCCGACGGGGTCCCAAACCCGCTGGCCAACATGGTCGAGCAAGCCTACGCTTACGGCGCCTCTCTCGCCGGGCGCGTGGTTCGCGAGTACACCTATGAAGGTTGGAATCGAGATGCCCTGGGCCGCAAGGTTTTTAACGCCGTCTTGACGCATACAGGGATCGGTCGGCTGTTCCACAACATGCGGTTTGCTCAGGTGGGGCGCTACCCGCGCCAGCATGAAGAACATTCTTGGCCGGCGGAACGCTACCCGTTCAATTTCACTCCCGTCCCCGACCCGTTTTCCGGGAAGCTTGACAGCGTGCTCAAGCGCCCGGATACTGACCCCTTGGTGGTGCATTGCCACACAAGCAGTGAGTACTGGGAGAGGCACGGCTCAATGACGCACACCGATCCGCGCGACGGAAGCGATGTGGCAATTCCCGAAGGCGTGCGCATGTACTCTCTAGCCGGATCGCCCCATGCGGCGATAGCGGCGGACAACCCGCGCTGGATCGGCCAACTGCCCCCCAACAATATGTCGCCGCAACCGTTTCTGCGGGCCTGCTTTGCGCTCATGGATCGTTGGGTTACTCATGGCGAGTCTCCGCCTCCAAGCCATGTGCCCAAGCGATCGGAGGGGACGTTGGTGTTGGCAGAAGAGGCGCTCAAACGCTTTCCGAAAATCCCCGGTGTCAAAATTCCCGCTAGCCCAAGCCGGCTACCGTACTGGAATTACGGTCCTGACTTCGACCGCGGGATCATGAGCCTGTTCCCACCCGAAGCGGCGCCCGGAAAGGTATATCCAACCCAGGTGCCGCAGGTGGACGGGGACGGAAATGATATGGGGGGAGTGCGCTACCCGGACATGCAAGTTCCCGTGGCCACTTATCTCGGCTGGGCCTTGCGCAAAACCGGTTTTGCCGAAGGTGAACTGCTCATGACCAACGGCTGTCTCATTCCGTTTGCGCGCAGCAAAGCTGAGCGGCAGGCGAAAGGCGATCCTCGGCTGTCTATAGAGGAGAGATACCCGAGCCACGAGGCCTATGTTGAGGCTGTGAAACTTGCCGTGGAAAAACTGGTCAATGAGAAATTGATGCTGGAGGAAGACGGCGCACGATACATCGAGGCAGCGCGGAAGAAAAATCCTTTCGATCCATCGGTGCCGCTCGGACCCTTAGTGACGGCCGGTCGCGAGGACTAAAAATGCGTCAGACGGCGCCATAAATAAAATTGCTTCAAATCGGAGGGAGCCCTCATGAAATTGATACGATTAGCCTACCTCGTGCCTGTGGCTGTGGGAATTGCCGCTTGGAGCAGCGTTGCTGCTCTCGCCCAGGAATCAATTCTCAAGACCCTCAAAGTCGGTGGCGGTAGCTTCACAACATCCATCGGCCGATCCGACGGAATCTTTGCCAAATACGGGCTCCAGATCGAGCTTCCCCGGGGCGCCGCGGGAGGCTCGGAAGAGGTTCGGCGCTGGCTCGCCTCCGGTGAACTGGACCTCGCCGACTATGGGGTCGACAACGCCATCGCCATGGTCGAGAACGCCGGCGTCGATGTGATTCTCGTTGCGGCCACCGATTACACGCCCACGGTGCTCGTGGCGCAACCGGAAATCAAGTCGCTTGCGGATCTGCGCGGCAAGATCGTGCTGGTGGATGCGCCCAATACGCAGAACGCGCTGGCTTTGAAAAAAATTCTTTCGATAGCGGGTCTCAGTCCCGGGACCGATTATCAGATGAAAGAGGCCGGCGGCACCTCGGCTCGGGTTGCGGCGATGGTCAAACAGAAGGAGTACGCTGCGACCATGGCCTCGGGTCAGACAGCGGCTCAGGCGCGGCAGCGCGGCTTGGTGAGTCTCGCCACGACCGCCAATATCTTTGGCCCGGTGTTGCGCTACGGTGTGTTTACGCGCCGCCAATGGGCGAGAGAAAACAGCAATCCTTTGATCCGTTATATCGCGGCCCATATCGAGGCGCAGCGCTGGATCATGAATCCAGCGAACAAAGACAAGGTCATCGATAGGGTAGCGCAGCAGCGCAAGCTAGGGCGCGATGTGGCCGCGGAAATTTACGAGAATGACATGGGTGCGAACGGCTTGGCTAGAGATGCGGCGATCGACGTTGCGCGATTTAGCAATGTGCTAAAGTTCCGCGCCGAGGTGGAAGGAAGCTGGGGCGGTAAGGCACCCGCCCCCGATCGTTATTACGATATTTCCTATTACGAAAAAGCCTTGGCGATGTTAAATTCCTCGAAGTGATGGCGTCGGAACAACGAGCTGTCAGGATTCGCTCGCCTGACTAAAGAGGGTTTTGCCGCTGAGGCGCTAACACGCACGACCCTTAGCCGCCTTTGCGGCTAATTTGCTTCAACAGCTTTTCCCACTGTTCGAGTTCTTTTTCATATTTTTCCGTAGTGGAGCCATGCTCCGGGCGCCAGCGTTTGAATGGGAAGTTTTTCGACGCGCTACCATACTGGTATTTTTCCAACAGCGCTTGGCCTTCCTGGCCTAGGAGGTAGTCGGCCAAGAGTAACGCAGCCTGTGGGTGGGGCGGCTGCGCGGCGATGGCCGCGCCACCGACATTGGTCGGCACGATATCCATCGGCACCCATTCCACCGGCGCTCCTTTAGCAATGGCATTTAACGTGTGGTTGCGGAAGATACCGGGGGAGGCCAGCACTTCTCCCGACGCGATCAAATCCAACAGCGCCGGGGGGATGATCGTGTGCAGCGTGATTTCTTGCGCCTTGAGTTTTTTGACAAACTCCACGCCCTTGGTTTTGACTAGGGCGCCGATGACTTTATAGCTCGGATCGCTAATGGACAAACCCATGCGGCCCTTTAACTCAGGGCGGAGCAAGCCGTCAAAGTTTTTGGGCACAGCATTTTGCGGGAGCAGTTTTTTGTGATAGGCAAAGCCGATGTAGGACTCGCGCGCGATGCCCCAAAAATACAAGCCCCGCTCCCCCTTTGCTTTGGCATCCGCAGGATAGGAGGCCAGGTGGGGCGAATGGTAGGGTCGGATAAGAAAAAGATCGCGCATGAACATGAGATTAGCCTCGGTGGTCTCGACGGTATCGACGATGTGACGCTTCGCTTTTCCTTCCTCTATCATTCGGGTCGTCAATTCGGAGCCTGAGGCCCGGTAGACTTCGACCTTCACGCCCGGATATTTGGCTTCGAAAGCCTTGACCATTGCTTTGTACGAGTCGCCGGCAAGGGAGGTATACCAGGTGACTTTTCCCTCGGTTTTTGCGCCGGCAAAGAGCATCTGCTCTCGGTCCGCGCCGCCATAGGTCACAAGCTCCGAAATCGTCAAAGGCTTGCGCGGCTGCGCCCCGGTGTCGGTGGGCGAGAAGCAACTCAGGGATAGCGAAAGCCCAAATCCAAGTGCCGCTAAAGAAAAGATTTTCCAACGCCGACTCTTGCCTGGCGTGATGCTAAAGCGTAGGGCACGGGTTTCATTTTTTTTCATTAACTCCCCCGTTCGAGTTGAGCATTACGTGAGGTTCAAAGGGCTCTCGGATGGCCAGGTTTGCAGCCGCCATGTTTTTCCCACTACTTGTTCGCGTCCTCGATGTACTTGCGCAGGAAACTAATAATCTCGGGGGAGGTCTGCGACGCTCTTTTGAATAGAGCTTCGCCGGCCTGGCCGACTTCAAAGCGCGGCTGAAAACGCATAGTCCTGACCGCGTCTTCGAGGAAATCCTGATCTTTAGCTAAAGAATCAAAGGCCTTTCTCAAGATGGTGATGGTTTCGGGCGGCGTTTTCGGCGGTAGCAGAACCATGCGCGTCATGTTGGTGCTGGACATGTTAGCGGCTTTGAGCGCTTCATATTTAATACCGCTCGGAAGTTTGCCGAAGATTTCCCGGTAGTAGTAGGTAAAAGGCAGAAGCTCCGGCACGTCCCGGCTCACCAGGATCTCCCCGCTCGGGGTGACTAGATCGGTGTAATAGAGCGGCGTCACCACACCGGTATTGACCATCTGCGGTTCCACTGCGGAGCGGTAGCTGGGCAGGGTTTCGTCATGGTATTGGGCTTCGTTGCGCTGTACGGCAAGCCGAGCAATGGAGCTGGAATTGTAGCCAGTCACGTAATCATACTTCAGTCCAAGCAGATCGAATGATAGGCGGAAACGGACATCCTTGGAGCTGCTGACTCCGAGCCCGGCGGCTCTGAATCGCTCCGCTTTGGCGAAGTCCGAGGGTTTCTTTATTCCCGGCGGGACATCGGCTCGAATGTAGGAGACGGTAACGCCTTGGACCCCGGTGATGAAGCCAAATTTGCTTATGTCAACGCGCAGGGCGGGGTCTTTAATCTGGTGCTGAAACAGACTGCCGGTGAAATATGCCGCGGTAAAGCCGTCCGGTTTTGCGACTTCTCCTATGTAATTCACGGCCGTAAGACCGCCGCCACCCCCCATATTCTGTACGACGATGGCCGGTTGTCCCGGGATATGCTTGCTCAAGTGTTTAGCGTAGATGCGGCCCTCAATATCCGTGGGACCACCGGCGGCGAAATTGATCACAAAAGTCAGTGTCTTTCCCTGGTAAAATGGGCTTTTTTCCGCAGCGAAACCGTATGTCCCAGCAGCGGCCAGAATCAAGCAGGTGACAACCCCAACAGTGTAGCGCAAACAGGTCTGTTTCACGTTTTTCTCCTTTCGCCGGACCTATATTACAAACCGGATTCAGAATGCTTTTCATCCTCTCGGATAGAGCGACTCCATCATCAGCCGTTTATGCAAGGCCGGTGTACCCAGGTACTGATATAGCGTATGCGCCAGCACGCTGTGGGCCATCATCGGATGACCATAATCGGTGCCGGGTCCGGCCCAAACCATATGGGCGTAGTTCGTTGCCTGGTAATAACCGTCGCTTGCTACGGCTTTGGCTTCGTGGACAGCGGCCCGCGCCGGCATGCCCGTGTCGAGTCTCCACAATGTCTCATAGGTGGCCCAGCGCGCGGCATCGAGATGGATCGAGATATCGACGCAATGGTCCTGCACTCGTTGGAAGCGGCCGATGGGTTGGCCGAAGACAACGCGGGTGCGGGTATACTCACAAGTCATGTCGAAGACTTCCTGTGATGCACCGACCTGATAGGCGCAGAGAATCGGCAAGGCTTTTTCTAATGCTGCGTCCAGAGCCTGCCACCCTGCAGCGCCGCTGCCCAACAGATGCGCCGCCGATAACGCCACCTTGTCGAAGCGCACCTCGGCAACGGAAACAAGAAAGCCGCTATGGGGCGTGATCGTAACACCGGGGCTCTTGCGATCTACGATCACAAAAACGATTTTGCCTTCTTGCGTTACCGCGGCGCTGAGAAAGGCAGTAGCAGCCTGGGCGTCGAAGACAAAACGTTTGGTGCCATTCAGTGCGTAGCCGCTGGCAGTCTTGGAGAGGCGAGTCTCGACGGCCTGCGCTCCCCAATGAGCGGCTTTATCGGTAATGGCGGGTACGACTATGGCTTCCCCTTTGCAAAGCGAGGGTAGCAATGTTTCCTTTTGCTCCTCCGTGCCTCCTTCGTAGATGAGCTGCGCACTCAGGATTCCGGAGGAAAAAAGCGGGCCGGGAACGGGCCCGCGTCCCAACTCCTCGAATACAACCCCACAGTCGGTGGGAGAAACCTCCGAGCCGCCGTATCGCTCGGGCAGCATCATGCCGAGCCAACCCAGATCGGCGGCCTTGCGAAGCAATGGGGGTTGGAAGGTTTCCTTGTTTTTGTACCACTGCGTCATCTGATGCGCGGGAACTTGTGATTTGACAAAATCCGACGCCACCTTTTTGAACATCTCTTGGGTTTCGGTTAACGATAGATCCATCTTTCTCTCCTACTGTTTAAACGTTTTGAACTGCTTGAACGGCTGGAACGATCAGCAACATTTTTGTTCAAGACGTTCAAATCGTTCAAGCTGTTCAATTCGAGAATAACCTCATCACGTGGCCTAATCCGTTTCCGGCGCCTTTTCCGTTGTCGGACGGCCCAGGCCAAGCCGTCGGGCGAAGATCAATCGATCGGTGTCCAATGTGCCGCCTCCATGTAATTGCCCCGGTCCTGTACGCACAGCGTACTCGAAGTCCACTACCTCGTGGACCGACAGGTCCTGCACCAGCGCATCGGCACCCATAATGGACTGCAAGCGTTCGCCATTGCGCAAACGCATCATGCGCTGGTAGTAACGTTGCTGCGGACCGCCGTAGGGGTGGGGCTTTTTCGCGAAGCGATGCCAGTAGATGCGCTGGTTGAAACGTCTCAGCGTATTCAATTCGATCATCATGTCGGCAATGGTATCGCGCACCCTGGTGTCTTCTAACAAGGGCTTGCCGTCGATATGAGTGTTACGGCAGTATTCGACGACGCGCTCGATCAAGGGGTCGGCGGCGATACGGCCGTCACCCCCATGTTCCAGCTCCATGTGGGTGTTGGCGACTTTCCAGCCATTGTTCTCGCCACCGATAAGATACTTGGCAGGGACCCGAACATTATCAAAAAAAACCGCGTTCTTGATCCCCATCATCATATACATATGTTGAATCGTTACGCCCGGAAGGGTTGCCGGGATATGGAGCCAGGCGAGATTTTCGTGGCGCTTGCCCTTTGGATTGGTACACACCAGGGTCCAGAGATAATCCGGCGGTAGATGGTGGCCAACCATGACCTTTTGGCCGTTGACGACATAATCGTCGCCGTCGCGTATCGCTTTGGTTTGGCAATTGGCGATGTCGCTGCCGCCATGGGGCTCGGTCAGCACCTGCCAAACGCAAACCTCGGCGCGCGTGATGGGCGCTAAAAACTCACGCCTCTGCTCGTCTGTCCCCCAGCGGATCAAAACCGGCGCGACGATACGCGCCAGGGTGTAAAAGACATGGGAGAGATTCAAGCCGTACTTGAAGAGCTCGGTTTCCAATACCAACTGGTGATCGACCGTCAACCCGGCGCCGCCATATTCTTTGGGGAACAGGGGAAACAGCCAACCCTTCTGACCCAGCTTGTGGGCGAGCCCGCGACGAAATTTGTATTCCTCTTCGTCTTCGCGTGTCGACCAAGATGCCGACCAGCGCAGGTGCTCATGGCCGCGCATTTGTTCCGCCAGCCAAGCGCTCACTTCTTTCCTGAACTCCACCACATGGGGCGGATCCGCCGATACGTTAAAATCCATAAACTACTCCTTTTCTTCGCTGTCTAGAGTCCGGGGTCTAGAGTCTAGAGCTAACCCTAGACGCGAGACGCTAGACTCCAGACAAGTTTTTCATATGACTCCAGTGGCGCGCAGCTCTCCGATAGCGGCGTCGTCATAACCAAGGCGTTGCAAAATTTCTTCTGTCTGCTCGCCAAGTAGCGGCGCCGCCCGAAAAAATTGCGGTGGCGAATCGGATAAATTGATCGGGCTACCGATCAGGTTACTGCTGCCCATTCTGGGATGAGCGATTTGCCTCGGAATCCCCATGTGCCTCACCTGCGGATCGGCGAAGACTTCTTTGATGGTATTGATGGGCGCGTGGGGAAGCTGTTCGGCGTCCAAGGCCGAGAGCCAATGGGCGCGAGGTTTCTTGCGAAACTCCTCTTTGAGGGTTGCGGCAATCTCATAGTGATGTTCGGTGCGCGCGCGGCGATCGGCGCAGCGTGGATCGGAGAGCAGGTCTTCTCGCGCCACGGCTCTGAGCAAGCCTGCCCAAGCGTTTTGGTGGCCGGATAGATGGACGACTAGGGGCTTTTTATCGGCGCACACGAAGCAATAGATGCGGCCGCGAGGAAAGTTCTCCCGGGACACCGCCTCACCGCCGTTCAAGAAATCCGCCACATGGGATTCGATGAAGGCGAGACTCACCTGGAGCAAGGAGACATCAACAAATTGACCCCGGCCGGTTTTTTGCCGCGCAATTAGAGCAGCCATGATGCCGTAAGCGGCGAAGATGCCGGATGAATGGTCAGTAATGGAAAAGCCGGCGACCTTTGGATCGTCGAAATCGGTCACCAGACTCAACATCCCGCTCAGTGCCTGCCCGATGGTGTCGAAGCCCGGTTTGTCGCGGTAGGGTCCGCTCTGGCCGAATCCGGATATGGAACAGTGAATCAGGCGCGGGTTGAGCGCAGACAATTTATCGTAATCCAGACCCAGTTTTTTTCTGGTCTGGGGGCGAAAATTTTCCAGCAAGATATCGGCTACCGCAATGAGCTTGAGAAAAATTTCTTTCCCCTTGGCACGCCCCAGGTCGAGGGCGATGCCCTTCTTGTTTCTGTTGAGGGCGCGGAAACTCGGGCCGTACCCTTCGTACTTGGGATTGCGACCGCGGTGGGTGTCGCCGCCGTTGGGTAATTCGACCTTGATAACTTCGCAGCCCAGGTCGCCGAGCAAACTGCCGGCGTACGGGCCGGCCACATGGCCACTGACGTCAATGGCCACGGTTCCTTCGAGAGCTGCTGTAATCATTTTTAATCTCGAGCGATGGGACGTGCTAAAATTCAATTACTCTAAACAAGAATAGTTGTCTACCTTCGGCTCAGCGCATGACCAGCAAGGCATCGAGGGCACAGGCGCCTTGCCCCGCAGGGAGAACCGCCACGGGATTCAGATCCATCTCGGCGATATCGTCCCTGAAGTCATGGGCCAGCCAAGATAGCCGCGATGCCATCAGGGAAAGCGCCTCCAGATCTGCCGCTAACGCTCCCCGAAAGTCGCCGAATACCGCCCGGCCATTGAGGCTCTCTAACGCGCGGCGGGCCTCCGAGGCGCTGATCGGCGGTGTGCGCAGCGCAATATCTTTCAGCACTTCGACGAAAACGCCACCCAGGCCCAAAACCAATGTCGGCCCGAGTTGATCGTCGCGGGCAATGCCCAAAAGACACTCAGTGCCTTTGATTTGCCGCTGCACCAAGACGCCTTCGATTTTCGCCTCGGGCTTAGCCCGCCGGACGCCCGCGAGTATTTCGTCATAAGCGTGCTCAACGGCCGCGGCATTCTCGAGCCCGAGCCTGAGGGCGCCGACCTCCGTCTTGTGGGGAATATCGACCGAGGCGACTTTTAGCACGCAGGGATAACCGAGCTTTGCCGCCGCTTGAACCGCTTCGGCCGCTGACTGCGCAATGATCGCCGGCGCCAACGAGATGCCGTAAGACTGGAGCAGCTTTTCGGCTTCTTGGTAAGATAAGACTCCGCTCCCGAGCTGCGGGCGGGACGGTACGCTGCCGATGCGAGCGACTGCGGCAAAACGACCGGCCGCTCGGTCGCGCTCGTTTTTGCGCAGCCGCCCCATCGCTCGCAAAGACTTCCTGTAATCTCCGGTAAAAGTAAGCCCCAGCTCGGCCAAACGATCGTGCCATACCTCAGCGATGGGCTCCGTGGCTCGGGTTAGGACAAAAACTCGCTTGTCGTTCCTTTTGCTCAGATCGGCGAGGGACTGATAAAGTTTTTCCGACGCCGGGGTGAGCGTGTTTGGGAGATTTAACCTGACGCCTACCATATCGATATTCGGCTCCTTGAAAAAAGTCTCCAGGCAGCGCTCGAAACCTTCAGGCTTGATCCGCTGCAGGTCCTCGACGTCGAGAGGATTGCCGAGCAGCGTGGGTTTTTCCAGACTCTCCACCATGACCTTTTGGGTTTCAGGGCTGAGGTCAGCTAGCGCCACCCCCTCCTGATCGGCGATATCGCTAAGCAGCGTACAGTCGCCGCCGGATATGGTGATGAGGCCGACGCCGCGTTCGTGATTATCCAGCCGCAGCTTGGCCCCGGCGAATAGCGCTGTGGTGTCGATCAAATCGTCGAGATCGTTCACCGCCACCGCGCCATGTTGCTCGAAGAAAGCATCCCAAGCGGCGGCCGATCCGGCCAGTTGGCCGGTATGAGCGATAACATTGCGTTTAGCTCTCTCGGTGCGCCCGGCGCGGAGGATAAGCACGCTTTTGCCGTTGGCAATCGCCCGATCGAGAGCGGCGGCGAAGCGCTCGGGCTCCTTGGGAGCGGCCTCGAAATACATCGCTATGACGGCGATTTCCGGGCAGTCCGCTTCATAAGCCAAATAATCAGCCGAGTTTAGGATGATTTCGTTGCCACCGCTGGCGCAGACATGAAATCCCAGCCCCCGTTTAGCACCGGCCATCATCACCAGATTCATCATGCCGCTGCTCTGAAAGATGCAGCCGATGTTTCCCGGGCGCAGGCTCTTGGGCAGCTCGCCGCCCCATATTCCTAACTTGGCGCGTATGGAAACAAAGCCCATGCAATTGGGACCGAGGAGTTTAAGGCCTGAGGTTTTGGCTGCATCGGTGAGCTGTTGCTGCAATTTTTTTCCTTCCTCGCCGCCCTCGGCGAAGCCGTCAGCAAAGATGACACCGGCCTGGACGCCTTTCTTTCCCGCCTCTTCGACTACCGCCGTTACCGCTCGATTGTTGACCGCAATCACCGCCAGCGGGATTTCTCCCGGCACATCGAGGATGCTCGGATAGGCTTTAAGTCCGAAAACCTCCCCACGGCCCGGGTTGATGGGAATGATTCGCCCAGGGTCGAATCCCATGGTTTGGAGATTTTTAAATATATTGACCGCGTAATGATTGCGCTCGCTGGCGCCGATGATGGCGAGTCGATCCGCTTCAAACAGGGGCGCCAAGGGTTGATTGCTCGACACGTTAATCCTCCAGAAAAGACAACGATAGTTACGAAGTAACTTTACTCAGGTCGCAAAATGATTTCTTTTAGCGCAAGACAAAAAGCGTTCCCAGCGATCGGCAGCCATAGGCTTCATGCGGGAGTCAATTGCTCCACCAAATCTCGGACCCGTTTCAAGGATTCCAGGCCTTTGAGTTTTTCAGCGACGGCGGCAGCCCGTTCGGACGAAAGCACTCCCTTGGCATTGCTCTGAAATTTCTCCAAGACTTCCGCTTCGGTCATGGGATTTTCCGGATGGCCCTTGGCGATTCTAGCGGTATGCGCGAATTGTGTTCCGTCTTTGAGCTCGACCTTGACGGGGCAATAAGGTCCGGGCTCCGGGATCGTTTCGTCGACAAGGACTTGGACTTTCTTGAGAGCCGCTTGAACCTCCGGCCGTATGGCTTTCGCGTCGGTAAATGTTTCCACTTCCAGCTTTCCGTCCAAGAACGCGAGGGCGACGACGTAGTTAATGGCAAATTTGCCGCGCAGACCGGTTTTGACTTCCGCATGGTAATGGCGCTGGTAGCGCAGGGGCGGAATACTGACTTCGATTTTGGCGACGTCGTCAAAGCGGATTTTGTGATCGCGCTGCAATTTTAACGCGGCATCGGCCGCGAGAAACTGCGGGGCGCTGCATGGATGCATTTTTAGACCGAGGCCCGGCGATTCCAAAAAATAGGGCTTGCCGATTGCGGAGATCATTTTATCGAAGTCGCAGGTTCCCGAACCGAAAAAGGTATCGCAAAACCCTCTGGGCGCCTCGATAATGGCGGCGTCCGCGGTAAAACCATTCTCCGCAAGCAACGCCGCTTCGACCCCATTGCGCGCGCCGTTGGCCGCGTGAAATGGCTTGACCATGGAGCCCTGCTGGCGATGGATGCCGCCGGCGGCGGACGCGGTGATGCCCAATGCGGCTTTGATTTTAGCGGAATCGAGCCGAAGGAGGCTGGCACCGGCGATGGCGGCGCCAATACTTCCCCAAACGGGCGTGCTGTGAAAGCCCCGGTCTTGAAGATTGGGTGTCCCGTTGGCCATACGCATCAAACATTCGATTCCTAACACATAGGCCTTCAAAACATCTTTCCCCGGCGCACCGATGACTTCACCGAGAGTTAACGCGGTGGCGGCCACCATGCAGGTCGGATGTCCCGCGTGTATGAAGGCGTCCCAATCATCGAAGTCGATGGCATGACCCAGAAGTCCATTGGCAAAAGCAGCCATGGGCGCGGAGGATTTTTCGTGGGTTCCCCAAATGGATGCCTCATGGCTATTGCTGACTCGTTTGCAATAATCGAAGGCGATGGCAGCCGTGTCCGTGGTTGATCCGGCCAACGCCGCTCCGAGCGTATCGAGTATGTGCATCTTGGCATTGGCAAGAGTTTTATCGGAAATTGTCGAGTAATCAGCGCCGGCCACGAAGCGGGCGAAAGTATCGGTCACGGGTGGGATAGTAGCCAAGGTGTTCCTCCGAAAAGCGCTCTCTCAGGTGCAAGCCCTGCAACCGCAGCCGACAGGCCTCTGCCTCGAAGGCCGGCCCCGCCAACCCCGTAGGCTGCTTACTCCCCAGAATCGGGCCTGACGGGGCCTGTACGGTCGAGTGTCTGCGGTCTTAGGGCTTACCCCCGAGCTTCGCGCACTCGATTCCATGGTTCAGTGCGAATTGGCCATTCAAGATATTCTTCCTATTGGTTCAAAGATTTGTTAACTCCATTATCTTAATTAGAAGCCGCTGTCCATCTGTGGTAAGAAGGCATGGGGCGCGAGGCCCGAGCAAACAAGTAAAAGAGTAAGGAGATACTGATGAGAGGCGTTTTAGAGGGAGTAAAAGTTTTAGAGCTGGGTAATTTTATTTCCGGACCCTATGGCGCGTTGTTGCTCGCCGATATGGGCGCCGAAGTGGTCAAAATTGAGAATCCCAAGGGAGGAGATCCCTTTCGCGGTTGGGATCTGGGGGGGGACCAGCCTAACTTTTGGGCCTATAACCGGGGCAAAAAGAGCATCACGTTGAATCTCCAGACCGTAGAAGGACGGGATATTTTCTACGGGCTCGCGAAAAATGCCGACGTGGTGATAGATAACTATAGGCCCGGGGTCATGAAAAAGCTCGGTATCGACTACGAAACCGTGAGCAAGATGAATGGCCGCATCATCTATTGCTCTATTACCGGAACCGGGCCCACGGGTCCCTATGTCCATCGACCCGCCTATGACACGGTGGGGCAGGGACTCGGCGGCATGTTGAGCCTGTTGATGGACGCAAATAATCCCCGTCCCATCGGTCCCAATTATGCCGACAGTCTGAGCGGGATGTTCTCAGCCATCGGGGTTCTCGGCGCGCTGGTCGCCAGGGGAGAGACCGGTAAAGGACAGCAGGTAAACGCCACCATGGCGGGATCGATCCTCGCCTTTCTGATCGCCCCCGCAACCGATACCCTTGCCACCGGAAGAATTCCCGGACCTTACAGCCGTCCCACGCAGTCGCAAACCTACGCGTTCAGCGGCTCCGACGGCCTGCCGTTTGCGATTCATCTTTCCTCGCCGCAGAAGTTCTGGGAAGGGCTCTGCAAAGCGGCGGGTCGTCCGGAAGTGATCGATGATCCGCGCTTCAACACGCGGCCCGACCGGAGAAAGAATTACAATGAGCTAAACAAAACCTTTGCGGAGTTTTTTAGAGAAAAACCGCGCGCTCATTGGCTTGAGCAACTCGAGGCCAACGATGTACCCCACACTCCAGTCTATAATTTGGCGGAGGTGTTCCAGGACCCACAGATCAAACATATGGGCTTGGAAATCGAGATCGAGCGACCCAACAAGCCGAAAATCCGCACGGTCAAATTCCCCATCGAATACAGCGAAACCAAAATTCCCCATCCCGCCCCGCCTCCGGAGCTCGGCGAGCACAACGGGGAGTTTTTGAAAGATCTTGGCTACGATGAGAAAAAGTTGGCTGAGTTGAAAGACAAAGGCGTGATATAGACAAGTCGCGGTTGGTGGATTTGAGCGATCCGTTGGACTAAAATCAATTATGGAACTTGGTACCCATGTTTAAGATGTCGCCCAAAAATTTTTTCCCGCTAATTGTCGGGGCAGGAGTAATTGCTTTGGCTGCAAATCTTACGCTTCCGAACCCGAGTCATCGTTCCGCGGTTGGAGCGGCTCAACAGTCTAATCCAGAGCGCTTGGAACAACTTCGCCGCATGATTACAGAGGAAATCGGTAAGCCTCTGGCAAGCAACCCGTCTCAATGCAAGCTTATCGCATTCGGGTCGAAGCCCTGCGGTGGACCGGCGACCTATCTGGTTTACTCGACCGTTAAAACGAACGAATCTCGATTGACGCAGCTGGTGAGCGAGTACAACGAGCGGCAAAAAAAGTATAACGAAGAGCGGGGAGTGATATCCGACTGCATGTTCGTGACCGAACCCAAGGTCGAACTCGCGGGCGGCGTTTGCAAGATCAAACCGGAAAGCGGTCGACTGCCGTGAGGCAGTCACAAATGACGGTTCTTCCGCCTTTTCTGCGGAAAAATCGGGATGTTGTCTTAGCGTGCGAGATGTTTTGGTTCACCACGAAGGACTCAGCGCGGCAGAGCCACAACCAAAGAAGAAAGGATGTCTTTCACCACGAAGGACGCGAAGAGCACGAAGGTTAAAAGATTCCATATACTAATTCTTCGTGGCCTTCGTGATCTTCGGAGCGCCAGGCTAAGCCTGGCCGATCTAATATTCTGAAAGGAGGATATCTTGTAAATTGCCCGTTCGACAAGTAGCCGCGCAAGCGTGGGTGGGAGTAATGCCACCGGC
>Ga0187893_10000755_pt1 | contig 82797 bp, 78 predicted proteins | sample MA1701074metaG_FD_139574 | JGI IMG/M metagenome (GOLD analysis project Ga0187893, IMG submission 139574) | White microbial mat communities from a basaltic lava cave in the Kipuka Kanohina Cave System on the Island of Hawaii, USA - MA170107-4 metaG ... | reverse complement strand
GGCCGGCGATCGCACGGGATACGGCGCATCTCCGCCGCCCCGCCGTCGAGGCCGTCGCCGCCGGCCCAACACCTCACCTCCTGCCGCCGGCGCAACGCGCCGGCACAGCCGAAAGAGGAAAAAGTCATAGAGACATATTCCCGTTTTGTTCAACTTCAAGAGCGCGGCACTGCGTTAGCGGCAATGCCTTGGCGCGCCAGACACACTAGCCACGTTGAAACAGCAGGGACCCGCCCCTACGGTGTTTCCGACTTTGCGAGCATCACTCGCCCGCCCTCGGGTCGAGCGCATCCTGGAGGCCGTCGCCGAGGAAATTGAACGCGATCACCGTGACCATGATCGCGAGGCCGGGATAGATCACGAGCTGCGGCGCCTGCGTCAGCATCTCCTGGGCGTTGGAGAGCATGTTGCCCCAGCTCGCGATCGGCGGCTGGATGCCGAGCCCCAGATAGCTCAGCACCGACTCGGCCAGAATGATTCCGCCGACGGAGAGCGTCGTCGCCACGATCACCGGGCCGAGCACGTTCGGCAGGATGTGCACGAGCATGATGCGGCGCGCGGGCGCCCCCAACGCCACGGCCGCGCGCACGAATTCGCGCGTGCGCATCGAGAGCGTGGCGCCGCGCACGAGGCGCGCCACGCCGGTCCAGCCGACGAGGCTGATGATGACGATGATGCGGTAGAGGCTCACCGCCTCCGAATAGGCGATGCTGTCGGGGATGCCGACTTTGCGGAGATCGACCGCCGCCAGCACGATCAGCAGTGCCAGGCTCGGCAGCGAGATCACGGCGTCGGTCAAACGCATCAGAAAAGCGTCGAGCCGGCCGCCATAGTAGCCGGCGAGGATGCCGATCGCGGTGCCGATCACCGCCGAGGCGAGCGCCGCCGCGAGCCCGACCATCAGCGAGACGCGCCCGCCATACATGAGGCGCAGCAGCACGTCGCGCCCGGCCTCGTCCGTGCCGAGCGGGTAGGACCAGGAGGGCGGCAGGAAGCGCTTGCCGAGATCGGGGTCGTTGGGCCCGTGGCCGAGCCAGCCTTCGACCACCGGCGCGCCGACGGCGGCCGCCACCACCAGGATCAGCAGGAACGCGCTCACCACCGCGCCGCGATGGCCCATGAAGCGGCGGAGTGCGCGGTTGCGCTGGGCCGGGCGTTCGGCCTTGGCGAGCGTCGCCGTCATCGGTAGCTGATCCTTGGATCCAACGCCGCGTAGCCGAGATCGGCCGCGAGATTGCCGACGAGCACGAGCAAGGTCGCGAACAGGAGGCCGACGAGCGCGAGGTTGTAGTCGTTCCCGAGGATCGCGTCGTAGATCATCTTGCCCATGCCGGGATAGGCGAACACGGTCTCGGTGATGAGCGCGCCCGAGAAGAGGGTGCCGAATTCGAGCGCGATCACGGTCACGACCGGGTTCAGCGCGTTGCGCATCGCGTGGCCCCAGATCACGCGCCGCTCGGCGAGGCCCTTGGCGCGGGCGGTGCGCACGTAATCCTGGCGCATCGCGCTGATCGCCTCGGCGCGCATGAGGCGCGCGACGGCGGCGAGGTTCAGGAGCGTGAGGCACGTCACCGGCAGCACGAGATGGCGCACGCGGTCGACGAAGCCGCTGGCGCCCACGGTCTCGATGCCGCCGGCCGGGAACCAGTTGAGCTCGACCGCGAAGACGAGGATCAGCATCAGCGCCAGCCAGAACGGCGGCACCGACTTGCCCGCGAAGCAGAAGAGGTTGACGCCGTAGTCGGCGAGCCGGCGCTGGCGGACGGCCGCGAAGAGGCCGAGCGGGATCGCGATCAGCACCGAGAGGATGAAGCTCGCGCCCATCAGCAGCGAGGTGCGCCCGAGATTGGGCGCCATCACCTCGAGCACGGGCCGGTTGAAATTGCGCGAGAAGCCGAAATCGCCGCCGAGCGCCGCCGCGAGCCAGTTCAAGTAGCGTTCCCAGATCGGCAGATGCAGGCCGAACAGCTGGCGCAAGCGCTCGCGGTCCTCGGGCGTCATGTTGGGGTCGCCGGCGAGCATGATGTCGATCGGGTCCCCGGGCATCAGGCCGATCAGCGCGTAGACGACGAACGACATCAGGGCCAGCACGAGCAGCGATTCGAGCGCGCGCGTGACGACGAAGCGCATCATGCCGCGTGCGCCCCTGCATGCGCGTGTCGCGCGCCGGCGAAGGCCCTCACTTCCCATCGCCGCGAAGTCGCGGCGATGGGCCCCTTCTCTCCCGGAGGGAGAGAAAAGAGAGAGCGCCGCGCCACCCTCTTCTCTCTCCCGCTTGCGGGAGAGAAGGGGCCCGTCGCCGCGCCCTGCGCGCGGCGGCGGGAAGTGAGGGCCGGCGCCACACAACGCTCCCTGGTCTCCCGGCTCGTTTTCATTTCGCCTTCCATTCCTCGAGCCACAGCGTCGAGGTGGCGCTGTGGCCGGTGGGCCGCACGCCCTCGAGCCAGAGCGGCATCACGAAGCCGGTCGTGCCGAAGAACATCGGCAGCGCCGGCAAATCCTCGGCGTAGATCTCCTGATAGCGCCGCCAGAGGGCCCTCCGCTTTTCGCGGTCGAGCTCGCGCTCGATGCCGTCGATGAGCGCGTCCATCTCGGGATTGCGGTAGCCGGTGAAGTTCTGGCCCTGGAAGCCGTTGGCGGCCGAGGGGACCATCGCGGAGTGCAGGATCGTGCGCGGCACGTTCTCGGGCGCGCCGATCCAGCCGAAGAAAGCGAGGCCGTCGAACTTCCTCCGCTGCAGCGTGTCGCCGAAGAAGACGCGCGCCGGCTGGCCCCGGATGCGCGCGTCGACGCCGACCTGGCGCCACTGCGCCGAGAGGATGCTCATCACCAGCTCGTTGGTCTTGATGCCGGCGACGCTCGTCATCGTGAAGGAGAGGCGCTCGCCCTCGGCGTTGTGGCGGATGCCGCCCTTGATCTCGGACCAGCCGGCCTCGTCGAGCAGGCGCGCCGCCCGCGCGGGGTCGAACGGGTATCTCGCGACGTCGGCCACTGCCATCCATTGCAGGTGATTCACGCTCGAATGCGCGATCGCGACCTTGCCGCTGTAGATCTGGCGCGCGATGGAGTCCCGGTCGGCCGACAGCAGCAGGGCCTGGCGCACGCGCTTGTCCCTGAGCGCCGGGTGCTCGAGGTTCACGTCGAGGTGCGAGTAGCTCGTCGTCGGCTTGTAGACGTAGCGGAAGCGCTGTGGGTGGCGCGCCTCGAGCGCGATCACCTGGTCGAGCGTCAAGCCGCCCTCGCCGGGGATGTAGTCGACGCCGCCGGCGAGAAGGTTCGCCTCGAGCGCGGCCGTGTTCTCGAACACGCGCAGCACGACGCGCCTGAAATGCGGCTTGGCGCCGCGCCACGTCTCGTTCGGCACCATCACCGCGTGCGCGCCGGCGACGAACTCGGAGAGGCGATAGGGGCCGGCCCAGAGCCCGCGCTCGAGCGGGCTCGTCTGGTAGGCCGAGCGTTTCGCATATTCGTTGGGCGTCGCGAACGCCTTGGCCTCGATATGCGCGGGCAGCAGCCGGTAGCCGGCGAGGTCGTTGTAGTCGAACGTCACGCGGTCGATGTGAAGGACGAAGGTCTTTTCGTCCCGGGCCTCGATCTTGAGGATGCGGCGGTCGAACTCGCCGGAGACGACGCCGCTTCCGGGATGCTTCTTCACCTCGTTGGTGAAGATCATGTCCTTCGCGGTGACCGGCGTTCCGTCGCCCCAGGCGGCATCGGGGCGGATCGCGACGGTGATCGCGACGCCCTTCTTGCCGTCGCCGAGCTCGATCTCGCGCGCCAGCCCGTTCTCGAAGGTCGGCACCGCCGTGCAGAGCAGGCAGACGAGGTTCCAATCGGGATCGAAGGTCATCAGCGGCCGCTGCGCCATCGCGAGAATGTAGCTGCGCACCAGCTCGGCGCCGGTGACCGGCTGCAGGCTGGCCGGAAACGTCGAAAGGCCGATGGTCAGCGTATCGCGCGTCTGCGCGGCGGTAGGCGCCGGCGCGAGCGCGGCGGCGACAACGGTCGCGCACACGGCGCCGGCCCTCACTTCCCATCCGCCGCCAGCGGCGGCGAATGGGCCCCTTCGCTCCCAGAGAAAAGGAAGCGCTCCTTTCTTCTCTCTCCCTTTGGGAGAGAAGGGGCCCATCGACGCGCCTTTGGCGCGGCGACGGGAAGTGAGGGCAGGCACCGCGCCCACGGTCATGAGCGCCGCCGCTCGACGGCGCCGCTTACTTCACGCGCCACTGCTCGATCCAGAGCGTGCTCGAATATTGATGCCCGGTGGGCACGACGCCCTCGAGCCAGTGCGGCAGCACGTAGCCGTCGGCGCGGAAGAACAGCGGCAGCGCCGGCAGCTCCTCGGCATAGAGCGCCTGCAGCCGGTGCCAGAGCGCCCGCCGCTTCTCGCGGTCGAGCTCGCGCTCGATCTGGTCGATCAGCTTGTCAGCCTCCTCGTTCTTGAAGCCGGTCGTGTTCTGGCCCGACCAGTTGTTCTCGGCGGTCGGGATGAATTTCGAATGCAGCGTCGTGCGCGGCACCGACTCGGGCGCGGAGATCCACGCGAACAGCGCGACGCCGTCGAATTTCCGCTGTGTCACCGTCGTGCCGAAGAAGACGCGCGCCGGCTGGTTCTGGATGCGCGCGTCGACGCCGATCGCGCGCCACTGGCTCTGCACGATCTGCTGCACGAGCTCGCGCGTGCGGTTGCCGGCCGTGGTCATGAGCGCGAAGGAGAGGCGCTCGCCGGCCTTGTTGTGGCGGATGCCGCCGCTGATTTCGGTCCAGCCCGCCTCCTCGAGCAGCTTCTTCGCGCGCTCGGGATCGAAGCCGTATTTCGGCGTGTCGGGATTCGCGACCCAGTCGAGCGGGTTCACGTTCGAGTGCGCGACCGGCTGCTTGCCCTTGAACAATTGCTCGCTGAGCTTGCCGCGGTCGATGGCGAGCAGCAGCGCCTGGCGCACCCGCTTGTCCTTCAAGATCGGGTGGTCGAGGTTCACGTCCATGTGCTCGTAGATGAGGCCGGCCTTGTAGACGAAGTGGAAGCGGTCCTTGAGCCGCTCTTCCATCGCCAGCACCTGTTCGAGCGACAGCCCGAGCTCGCCCGCCACGTAGTCGACCGCGCCGGAGAGAAGATTGGCCTCGAGCGCCGCCGTGTTCTCGATCACGCGCACGACCACGCGCTTGAAATGGGGCTTCTGTCCCCACCAGGCTTCGTTCGGCGCGAGCGCGATGTGCGAGCCGGGCACGACCTCGGTCACGCGATAGGGGCCCGCGTAAAGCCCCTTGTTCGAGGGGTCGCGGTCGAACAGCGTGCGGTTGCGATACTCCGCGGGCTCGGCGAAGGCCTTGGCCTCGAGGTGGGCGGGCAGAATGTCGAGAATCCAGCGATTGTAGTCGAACGTGATGCGGTCGATGTGGAGCGTGAACGTCTTCTCGTCCTTGATCTCGACCTTCTGGATGCGCTGGAAGAGCTCGGCGCTCGCGACACCGCTCTTGGGATGCTTGCCGACCTCGACGGTGAACGCGATGTCCTTGGAGGTGAGCGGCGTGCCGTCGCCCCACGCGGCCCCGGCCTGGAGCGTGAAGGTCACGGCGACGCCCATGTTGCCGTCGCCGAGCTCGACCTTCTTGGCGAGGCCGTTCTCGAAGGTCGGCACCTCGGTGCAGAGCATGCAGATCAGCTGCCACTTCGCGTCGAAGGTCACCAGCGGCCTGCGCACCATGGCCAGCACGTAGCTGCGGGCGAGCATCGAATCGATGAGCGGGTTGAGCGTCGCCGGGAACTGCGTCATCCCGATCGTGAGCGCATCGCGCTTGGCTTGAGCCAAGGCGGGAGACGACGGGGCGAGGAGGGGAGTGGCGAGCAGCAGCGCGGCGGCGAGGCGGCGGCGGGTCAGCATGGCGTGTCCCTCCCTGGGTTGCGCTCTCGGCAACGATCTCTCTTGCTACGATCGAGTGCAGGTCTCGTGCCGATGCTAGAGCGTCCTTACCGGGAAGCAAGTGGCGGCGCGGGCCCTCACTTCCCATTTCGCCAAGAGGCGAATGGGCCCCTTCTCTCCCGCTTCGTGGGAGAGAGAAGAAAGAGGCGCCGCCCCCTTCCTTCTCTCTCCCGCTCGCGGGAGAGAAGGGGCCCATTCGCGGCGCCTTCGCAGCGAATGGGAAGTGAGGGTAGCCGCCGGGCGTTTCGCTAGCCGGTCCCCAGCTCCGACAGATCCAGCTCGGCGCGGCCGCGGATCGCCGCGGCGGTGCCGTCGGCGACCACCTGGCCCTCGCGCAGCACAATGGCGCGCTCGGCCACGGCGAGGGCTGCCGCCGTGTTCTGCTCGGCCAGCAGCACGGCCGTGCCCTCGACGGCGAGGCTCGCGATGCGGGCAAACAGCTGCTCGACCAGCACCGGCGCGAGGCCGATCGCGGGCTCGTCGAGCAGCAGCAGCTTCGGCGCCGTCATCAGGGCGCGGCCGATCGCCAGCATCTGCTGCTGGCCGCCCGAAAGCTGCCAGGCGCGGCGGGCGAGATGGGGCTCGAGTTGCGGGAACAGGGCCAGCACGCGGTCGAGCCGGCGCTTCCGCTCCGCCGCGGTCGCGAAGGCGGCGATCGCGAGGTTCTCGCGCGCGGTGAGGCCGGGGAAGGTGCGCCGCCCCTCGGGCACGTAGGCCAGGCCCATGTGCGCGCGCGCCTCGGGCGAGTCGTCGGTCACGTGGCGGTACGCGAACTGGATCGAGCCGGACGCGGTCGGGATGAGGCCCATCACCGCCCTGAGCAGGCTCGATTTGCCCGCGCCGTTCGGGCCGAGCAGGGCGACGATGCTGCGTTGGTCCTGGAGCAGCGTGACGTTGCGGAGCGCCACCGTGCGGCCGTGGTGCACGCTCATGTGCTCGATGCGCAGCAGCGGCGCCGAGGCCATCATGCCGCCGCTCCCGTGCCGAGATAGGCCCGCCGCACGTGGGGGTCGGCCGCCACCTCGGCCGGCGTGCCGGCGGCGATGATGTGGCCGGCATCGAGGCAGAGGACGCGGCTCGCGAGCGGCATCAAGAACGGCATGCCGTGATCGACGACGATGATGCCGATGCCGCGCGCGGCGACCTCGCGTAGCGCCGCGCGCAGCGCCGCCTTCTCGGCATCGGAGAGGCCCGCGGCCGGCTCGTCGAGCAGGATCACCTTGGGCGCGGCCGCCAACGCGCGCGCGAGCTCGACGCGGCGGCGCTCGGCGGCGGAAAGATCGGTGCCGAGCTTGCCCGCGATCTTGATTGCGCCGGCCGCGGCCAGCGCCGAGAGCGCCGCGGCGCGCGCGCGCCGCCGCTTTGCATCGCCCACGGGCAGGCGGAAGAGATCGGCGACGCGCGCGCACGGGACCGCACCGTTCGCGGCGACCGCGACGTTGTCGAGCGCGGTCAGGTCCGCGGCCAGCGCGCCGTGCTGGAAGCTCCGCGCGATCCCGGCGCGGGCGCGCTGCCAGCCCGCGAGCGCCGTCAAGTTTCGGCCGTCGAGGAAGATCTGCCCCGAATCCGGCCGGTGGAACCCGCTCAGGAGATTGAGCAGCGTCGTCTTGCCCGAACCGTTGGGCCCGATCAGGCCGAGGATCTCGCCCGGGCGCAGGAAGAACGTGACGCCGCTGAGCGCGCGGTTGCCGCCGAACGCGATGCCGAGCGCCTGCGCCGCCAGAATCGCGCGGTCCTCGGCGTAGGGGAGTGTCGCCGGCGCGAGCGCGGCGGGCGCGGCCGGCCGCTGCGGCGGCACCGGCGGCGCGCCCAACCAGCGCCGCCACAGCGCTTCGACGGCGCCCGCGATGCCTTCGGGCGCCGCGATGACGGCGAGCAGCAGCCCCGCGCCGTAGGCGAGAAGCGCCCAGCGCTCGAAGGCGCGGAACCATTCGGGCAGGTGCACGAGCAGCAGCGCGCCCACCAGCGCGCCCGCCACCGCGTTGCGCCCGCCGATCACGGTCATGCAGAGAATGAGCACCATCACGTCGAATTGCAGCGCCTCGGGCGAAACGACGCCGAGCGTGTGGACATAGAGGGCGCCCCCCGCCGCGGCGAAAGCGGCGCTCAGCAGGAAGGCCGACATGCGCCGCGCGGCTTGATCGATGCCCGCCGCCGCCGCGGCCAGCGGCTCGGCGCGCAGCAGGCGCGCCCCGTCGCCGTAGAGGCTGCTCGAATAGTTGGCGGCGAGCAGGGTTCCCACCGCGACCCAGCCCCAGACGAACACCGTCACCGGCCAGCCGCGCGGCACGGTCCAGTCGAGCAGCACCAAGCCGGGCACGTTGGGGAGGCCGTTGCCTCCGCCGGTCAGCGACACCCACTCGACCACGACGATGCGCGACAGCTCGGCCACCGCGAGCGTCGCCAGCGCAAAATAGTGCGAGGCGAGGCGCAGCACGGTGCCGCCCACGATCGCGGCGAGGACGAGCGCCAGCGCGATCGCGGCCGGGAACGAGCGCACGAAGTCCCAGCCGAGCTTCAGCGCGAGCAGCGCACTGGCATAGGCGCCGAGGCCGAAGAAGGCGCCCTGCGCGAGCGAGAGCGCGCCGACGCGGCCGAAGATGAACTGGTAGCCCAGGACCGCCAGCGCGTAGCATCCGGCGATCGCGAGCAGGCGAAGCTCGTAGGCCCCGGCGGCGGCGCCGAGCAGCCCGACCGCGGCAGCGGCCGGCAGCCAGATCGGCGCGGCGCCCAGGGCCGCGATGCGTTCGCGGCCGCTCTGCGCGCGGTCGCTCATGCGCGCCGCCCCGCCGCTTCGCCGAACAGGCCCGCGGGGCGCAGCAGCAGCGCAACGAGCAGCGCCACGTAGAGCAGCGCGTCCGCCAGGCTTGCCGAATAGAGGCGTCCGGCGACGACTTCGAACATCGCCACCAGAAACGCGCCGATCACCGCGCCGCGCAGCGAGCCCCAGCCGCCGATCGTCACCGCGATATAGGCTTTCAGCATGAAGGCGAGCCCGGCGGTCGGCGTCACGAAATAGACGTTGGCCAGCAGCAGGCCCGCGAGCGCGGCAAGACCGGCGCCGAGCGCGAACGCGAGGGCGGTCAGGCGCCGCACTGGGATCCCGAGCGCGCGCGCCATCTCGGCGTCTTGCGCCGCCGCGCGCAGGCGGCGGCCGAGCTGCGTACGCTCGAGCAATTGGTGGAGCAGCAGGATGACGAGCGCGGCGGCGGCCACGATCGCCAGCGTCTGCGGGCTCACGGTCAAGCCGGCGATTTCGAGCGCCTCGCCCGCAACCAGCGGCGGCGTGCGCCGCTCGGCGGCGCCGAAGATGCCGTTGGCGCCGTGTTGCAGCATGATCCCGACCGCGATCGTGCTGATGAACACGGCCACCGGCGGGCGGTGGCGCAGCGGCCGGTACGCGACCTCCGCGATCAGCCAGCCGGCGCCGCCGCCGGCCAGGGCGACGAGCGGCGCGAGGACGAGACCGGGGACCGCGATGCCGTCGAGCGGCAACAAGCCGACAAACACGATCGCGGCGAAGCCGCCGGCCATGACGAGATCGCCCTGCGCGAAGTTGACCGCGCCGGCGGCGTTGAGGATGAGGACGAAGCCGAGGGCGACGAGCGCATAGGCGGCGCCGAGCGCAAGTCCGTCGATCGCGATCTGCGCCCAGCTCACGGGGGCTCAGCGCCGTTCCGCCGGAGCGCGAGCGTCCTCGTGCGGGCGCGAATAGCGCTTCGCGATGCGCGGCGTGCGGCCGGCGCCGTCGTAGCAGACGATGATCGCGTCGTGCGCCATGTTGCCTTTGCCGTCGGACCGATAGGTCATGGCGAGCCCTTTGATCCGCGCGGCCGCGAGGGATTCGGATACCGGCCTGCCGCTCTGCCAAGTTTGAAACAGGGCCGTTACGGCGTCGTACGTCGCGAGCGCGAACGCATCGGGCTCCGCCTTGAAACGCTGGCGGAACGCGCGCGCGAAGGCGGCGATTTCCGGATTCTCGTCCGCGGCCGGCGCCGACGCGGTTTCCGCACACACGCCTTTGAGCTCGCCCGGCTCGAGCAGCGCGGCGGTGCTTGGCTGGTGCAGCGCCGAGCCGCCGACGATCGGCAGATTGAGCCCCGCGCGCGCCGCCTGGCCCACGAACAGCGCGCTCGAGCCCGAATGAAGCTGAAGCGCGACCACGTCGGCGCCCGATTCACGCACCTGCGCGATCACGCCCGAGAGCTCCTTCGTCGTCACCGGCACGCTGTTGCGATAGGCGACGCTCGCCCCGAGCCGCTCGAACCAGATCGCGAGCTGTTCCTGCCCGCTCTGGCCGTAGGCGGTGTTCTGGTAGACCACCGCGACTTTCTTCCGTTTCAGCTCTTCGACGATGTAGCGCGCCTGCGCCGCCTTCACGACCGCGTCGCTCGGAAAGAAGCGGAAGATGTGCTTGTTGCCGAGCTCGGTGAGCCGCGCGGTGCCGGAGACGGCGAGCAGCGCCACCTGCTCCCGCTCGGCCAGCGGCAGCAGCGCCAGCATCGAATTGCCGTCGATCGGGCCCATCATCGCGCGCGGTTTCGGGCTTTCGCCGATCGCGCGCTCGAACGCCTGCACCGCGATCTGCGGATTCGAGCCCGTGTCGTAGACCGGGTATTGCAGCCGCGCTGCCGGCTGGCGCGCCTCCTCCAACGCAAGCAGCGCGCCGTCGCGCTGGCTCTGGCCCTCGAGCGCCAGCGCGCCCGTGATGGGGACGAGGAGCGGCAACCGCTCTTGCGCGCCGGCCTCGGCGGCGAGCATCGTGATCGCGCTCGCGGCCATCGCGCCGTATCGGAAGATGAACCGCTTCATGGCCGGTCTCCTCGTTCGGGAAACCGGCAGACGGAACGGGGCCGTGCGGGGCGGGCGTTCCGCATGCAGGCTCCCTTCGCTGGCGTGAACCAGATCAGGTTCGATGGGTGTATTCTCAGCCGCGCGCATGGCGTGCTCCATGAGGCGCGACACCCCAGCCTGACGCGGGCGGGACTGTGCGAAGCGGGCGGCGCGGTGTCAAGGCGAAGCGGTGGGTCATGCACATGTGCGCCGCGGAGGGTGACCTTCGAAGCACCCTCAATGCGTCGTCCCCGCGAAAGCGCGCTTTCGCGGGGACGACAAGCAACCTGAGCACCCCAACGAGCAGGCGCGCTTGCTATCGCGGCGCCCGGGCGGCAAACAGGAATTTCACCCAAGGGTCGATCTCTGCATGCCCGACATCCTCGTCGACCGTGAAAGCGGTATCGCCACCGTCACGCTCAACCGCGCCGCCAGCCTCAACGCGCTCACCCGCGCGATGTGGGGCGAGCTGGGCGAGGCGTTCCGCGCGCTCCATGCCGATGCGTCGTTGCGCTGCGTCGTGCTGCGCGGCGCGGGCGAGCGCGCGTTCTGCCCGGGCGCCGACATCACCGAGTTTTCCGCCGCGCGCGCCACCGCCGCCCAGGCGCGCGCCTATGGCGACCTCATCGGCGCCACGCTCGCGGCGATCCGCCTCTGCCGGCATCCGACGATCGCGATGATCCATGGGCCCTGCACCGGCGGCGGGCTCGAGCTCGCCACCATGTGCGACCTCCGCATCGCGGGCGAGTCGGGCCGCTTCGGCATTCCCATAAACCGGATCGGCGTCGTGCTCGGTTATCCCGAGTACCGCGCTTTCCTCGAATTGGCGGGGCGGGCGGTGGCGCTCGAGCTCTTGCTCGAAGGCAAGGTGATCGGCGCGGACGAGGCGCTCGCCAAGGGATTGGTCAACCGCGTTGTGCCCGACGCGAAGCTGGCCGAGGAGGTGGCGGCTACGGCGCAGCGCATCGCCGCCGGCGCGCCGCTAGCGAACCGCTGGCACAAGAAGTTCGCCGAGCGCCTCGCCGATCCCACGCCGCTCAGCGCGGCCGAATACCAGGAGCCCTACGACGCGGTCGAGACCGAGGACTATCGCGAGGGCACGCGCGCCTTCCTCGAAAAGCGCGCGCCCAAGTTCAAGGGGCGCTGAGCGCTACGAGGAGCGCGCCTGCGCGACCTTGGCTTCGAGCTCGCGGATGAGACCCTCGGGCCCTTGCGCCTTGAGGACCGGCGCGAAATCGGCGCGCCGCGTGGCCACCTCGCTGATCGTCCCCTTGGCGAAGACGTCGACGATGCGCCAGCCGACGCCGCGCGGGCTCAAGAGGTAGTCGAGCGAGACGCGCTCGCCGCCGCCGGTGACGATCTGCGTGCGAACGCGCACGTAGCCGCGGCCCACGTCGTCGCTGCCGAGCACTTCGAAGCGCTCGCCACCAAATTTCTTGAAGCGCGAGGCGTGCTGCGACACCGAGTAGCGCGCGAACGCCTCGACGTAGCGTTTCTTCTGCGGCTCGGTGAAACCGGCGAAGGCCGCGCCGGCCGCGCGCTGGGCGATGAAGTCCAAGTCGAACGCCTTGTGGACCGGCGGCTGCAGCACGCGGAAACGCGACTCGTAGCTGCCGCCTTGCTGCATCGTGGCGAGGAGCGCTGCTTGATACTGACGCACCACTTCGACGGCGGCTTGCTCCGCGCGCGCCGCGGACGATATAAGCGCAAGCGCGGCGGCGGTCACCAGCAAGCGCAACACGGCGCGGGCGAAAGTTTGGCCGATACGGTAAGGTCCGATGTTCATGCCTCGTACCCGAACAATGAAGAAGGGGCGCCGGATTTACCCCGCGCCCCTGTCCGCCGAACAATGTGCAGCGGGCCCGGCCGGGGCGCAAGCGGCAGCATGACGCTCTAACGGCGGAACTTCACCGGCAATCGACACAATTCCGTGAACGCGCCCCCTCCCAAGAAAGCCATGGCCGGCCCGCCCCGCGACCGCATTGGCGCCGCGGTCGGCGCCCTGGTGGGCTTCGTGCTGAAGGCGCCGCTCGCCGTGGTGCTGGTCACGCTCGCGGCCACCGCGGCGCTCGGCGTCTTCACGGTGCGCAACGTCACGATCAACACCGACGCCACCGAGATGCTCTCGCCGGACCTCGCGTTCCGGCGCGACTTCGATGCCTATCGCCGTGCCTATCCGGTGTTCGCCAACAACATCGTGGTCGTGATCGAGGCCGACGATTCCGACCGCGCCGAGGACGGCGCCGACGCGCTCTATCAGCGTCTGCAGCAGGACCGCGGCCGCTTTCACCATATCTTCTATCCCGAGGGCGACCGCTTCTTCCGCCAGAACGGCCTCCTCTATCTCGACACCAAGGAGCTGCAATCGCTGGCGACGCGCCTGTCCGAAGCGCAGCCGCTGCTCTCCACGCTCGCGCGCGACCAGAGCATCCGCGGCCTGTTCGAGGTGCTGGGCCTGGCGACCGATGCGCTCGGCACCGCCGACGGCCAGCCGCAGCAGCTGGCGCGCGTGCTGCAGCTCGTCGCCGGCATCGTCGAGGCGCGCGGCGGCGACAAGCCGCGCTCGCTCTCGTGGAAGGAGCTGATGGGCGGCGAGGCCGCCGGCGACGACCGCCGCCGCATCATCGTGCTGCAGCCCGAGCTCAACTACAGTTCGGTGGCGCCGGCCTCGGACGCGCTCAAGGAGATCCGCCGCCATGCCCGCGAGCTCGGGCTTTCGCCCGAAAACGGCGTGCGCGTGCGCATCTCGGGCTCGGCGGCGATCAATTCGGAGGAGATCAGCTCGATCGCCGACAACACCGCGCTCTCGAGCGAGCTCTCGTTCCTCGCGGTGGCGGTCCTGCTGGTGCTCTGCTTCCGCTCGGTGCGCCTCGTGGCGGCGTCGCTGGTGACGCTCGTCGTCGGCATCGTCTTGACCGGCGCGTTCGCGGTCGCCGCGGTGGGCTCGTTCAACCTGATCTCGATCGCGTTCGCGGTGCTCTTCATCGGCATCGGCATCGACTACAGCATCCACGTGGCGCTGCGCTATCGCGAGATGGTCGAGCGCGGCCACAAAGGCGGCGGGGCGCTCACCGCGGCCGGGCGCAGCATCGGCACGGCGCTGGGCCTCATGGCGGCGAGCTCGGCGCTGGGCTTCTTCTCGTTCCTTCCGACCGACTACCGCGGCGTCTCCGAGCTCGGCCTCATCGCCGGCTTCAGCATGATCGTGGCGTTCGTCACCAACGTCACCGTGCTGCCGGCGATGCTGGCGCTGATGCCGCTCCGCCCGCGGCCATCGGCGGCCGAGACGCCCAAGGCCGACCGTCTCGTCCAGTCGGAGCACTGGCTCTGGCGCCACAGCCGCCCGATCGTCGGCGCCGCCCTGGTGGTCGGCCTGGCCGCGCTGCTGGCGCTCTGGGGCGCGCGCTTCGACCGCAACCCGCTCAACTTGAAGGATCCCTCGGTCGAATCGGTCGCGACCGCGATCGACCTGCTCAACAATCCGCGCCTGAGGGTCAGCACGGTCAGCATCCTCGTCGATTCGGTCGCCGAGATCGCGCCGCTGGCCGAGAAGCTCAGGAAGCTCTCCTCGGTCGATCAGGTGCGCAGCATCTACGACTACGTGCCGCGCGATCAGGCGGCGAAGCTCGACATCCTCGAAGAGGTCGCGCTGCAGATGACGCCGATCCTGTCGCCGGCGGCGCGCGCGGCTGCGCCCGATGCCGACCAGCGCGCGGCGGCGGTCGCGGCGCTGCGCGACAAGATCAAGGCGGCGCTCGACCAGAAGCGCGCCGGCCCGCTCGAGGCCGATTTGAAGCGCCTGCACGAGGCGCTCGACGCGTACCTGAAGCGCGGCCCGGACGATCTGCGCACCGCGGCACTCGAGCAGGATCTCGTGGGCTCGCTGCCCAAGCGCCTCGACGCCCTCAAAACGGCGCTGGCGGCCAAGCCCGTCGATTTCGCGGCGCTGCCCGAGAGCCTGCGCCAGCGCGAGCTGTCGCCCGCGGGCAAGGTGCGCATCGAGGTGCTGCCGAACGAGGACCTCCGCGACAACCGCGCGTTGCGCCGCTTCGTGAACGAGGTGCAATCGGTGGCCCCGCACGCGACCGGCGGCCCGGTGGTCGAGCTGCATGCCGGCAACGCCGTGGTCGAAGCCTTCGTGATGGCCTCGGTGGTCGCGTTCGTGCTGATCACGCTCGGCCTGCTGCTGCTGCTGAGGAACGTAACCGATCTCTTGCTCATCCTGGCCCCGCTGCTGCTCGCGAGCTCGGTCACGGTCGGCCTCGCGGTCGCGGTCGGTCTCTCGTTCAATTTCGCCAACGTCATCGTGCTGCCGCTCCTGATCGGCCTCGGCGTCTCGAGCGGCATCCATCTCGTGATCCGGGCGCGCCGCGACACGACGATCGAACTGCTCAACACGACGACGCCGCGCGCGGTACTGTTCAGCGCCTTCACGACGATCGCCTCGTTCGCCACGCTCGCGATCTCGAGCCACTGGGGCCAGGCCAGCATGGGTCTCCTGCTGCTGATCGCGATCTCGGTCAACCTCGTCTGCTATCTCGTCGTTCTGCCGGCGCTGCTCGCGTATGTCGAGCAGCGGCGGCTGGCGCGCCTGGTGCGCAAGGGGCAGGAACTGGGGCCACGCGCCTCCGCGCGCGCGCCGCGCGCCGCGGAGTAGGGGTTGCGGCCGCGATGGGCGCGGTCCTCGTCACCGGGGCGACGGGCTTCGTGGGCGCCGCCGTCGCGCGCCGGCTGATCGCGGCGGGCAAGGACTTGCGCTTCCTGGTCCGTGCCGCCAGCGACACGCGCAACATCGATGGGCTGCCGGGGGCGCGCGCGGTGGGCGATCTCGGCGACGCCGCGTCCCTGAAGCGCGCGGTGGCGGGCTGCGAGGCCCTCTACCACGTCGCCGCCGACTACCGGCTCTGGGTGCCGCGCCCGGCCGAGATCTACCGCATCAACGTCGACGGCAGCGCGGCCTTGATCCGCGCCGCGCTGGAAGCGGGCGTGCGGCGCATCGTCTATTGCAGCAGCGTCGCCGTGCTCGGGATCAACAAGGACGGCACGCCCGCCGACGAGAAGACGCCCGTCGCGCTCGCCGACATGATCGGGCACTACAAGCGCTCGAAGTTCCTCGCCGAGGAGGCCGTGCGCAAGCTGGTGGTCGAGGAAAAGGCGCCGGTCGTGATAGTGAATCCCTCGACGCCGGTCGGCGCGCGCGACGTGAAGCCGACGCCGACCGGCCGCCTGATCCGCGACGCGGCGCTCGGCAGGATGCCGGCCTACGTCGACACCGGCCTCAACGTGGTGCACGTCGACGACGTCGCCGAGGGGCACTTGCTCGCATTCGAGAAGGGCCGCATCGGCGAGCGCTACCTCCTCGGCGGCGACGACATGAGCTTGCGCGAAATCCTCGCCGTCATCGCCGCAGCGGCGGGCCGCAAGCCGCCCGCGGTCCGCCTGCCGCGCCGCGCGCTCTACCCGCTCGCCTACGGCGTCGAGGGCTGGGCGCGGTTCGTCAGCAAGCGCGAGCCGCTCTTCACCGTCGACGGCCTCAGGATGGCCGGCAAGCTCATGTATTTCTCGAGCGCCAAGGCCAAGCGCGAGCTCGGCTACGCGCCGCGCCCGGGCCGCGCCGCGCTCGCCGACGCCGTCGCGTGGATGCGCGAGGCCGGGCTGCTGCGCTAAGCGCCGTGGCGGCGCCGTGCGTGCGTCTATCCTTCGAGGCCCGCCCCAAGAGGGGCGGGCGCCTCAGGATGAGGCTGTACTTGCATTTCGCTTGGGTTATACGATGTGTCTTTCCGCAACCAAAAGCCTCATCCTGTGAGTCTGAGCGCAGCGCGTGCCCTCACTTCCCAAGCAACGCCAGTGGCGTTGCTTGGGCCCCTTCTCTCCCGGAGGGAGAGAAAAGAAAAGAGCGGCGCCCACTCTCCTCTCTCCCTCTGGGAGAGAAGGGGCGCCCCTCGCAGCGAAATGGGAAGTGAGGGCACGGCGCCGCGCTGCGCTCAGCCGCCGAAAAATCGGGCGCACATTGCGCAGGATCGTGCCGCGTGCGGCCTGACCTTTCCGCAGCCTCGCAGCCGAAGCGGGCATGTTTGCTCGGTGCGCGAAGGCACGCGGCGCCGCCCGTCAAGGGGGCGTTAGCGCGCGATGATTCGCCCCGAGCTTCGTATTTAACCCACTGATCTGCGGGTACTATCGCCGGCCGCATTCGTGACCATGCAGCGCATTGACGCGGTGCAATATGGGGGCTATCTGCTTGGGACCCTACGTAATCTCATCCGTGATCACAGAACAGCGAGCCCCTATGCGCGTCATCCTGGCCCAGCCCCGCGGCTTTTGCGCCGGCGTCGAACGCGCCATCGAAATCGTCGAAAAAGCGCTCGAGCTTTATGGACCGCCGGTCTATGTGCGTCACGAGATCGTGCACAACAAGCGCGTGGTCGAAACGTTGAAAGCCAAGGGGGCGCGCTTCGTCGAGGAGGTGCACGAGATTCCGGACGGCGCCATCACGGTGTTCAGCGCGCACGGCGTCTCGCAGAAGGTCGAGGACTCGGCGATGCTGCGCGACCTCCCGGTGCTCGATGCCACCTGCCCGCTGGTGGCGAAGGTCCACAAGGAGGGCCAGCGCTACGCCGAAAAGGGCTTCGAGGTGATCCTGATCGGCCACGAGGGCCATCCCGAGGTGGAAGGCACGATGGGCCGCATCCCCGGGAAGGTGCATCTCGTCGAGGATCCGGCCGACGTCGAGCGGCTTCCGATCGGCGACGGCGCCAAGGTCGCCTACGTGACACAGACGACGTTGAGCGTCGACGACACGCGCGAGGTGATCGAGGTGCTGAAGAAGCGCTTCCCTCAGATCATCGGCCCCGACGTCAAGGACATCTGCTACGCGACGCAGAATCGCCAGGCGGCGGTGCGCGAGCTTGCGAAGCAGGTCGACCTGTTGCTCGTCGTCGGCGCGCGCAACAGCTCCAACTCGAATCGGCTCCGCGAGATCGGGCAGGAGTCGGGAGTCCCCACCTATCTGCTCGAAGACGTCTCGGCGCTCGAGCCGCAATGGCTCGAGGGTGTCGAATCGGTCGGCATCACGGCCGGGGCGTCCACGCCCGAGGAGCTGGTGCGCGAGCTGATCGAGAAGCTCCGTGCCTTCCGCAAGATCGAGCTCTCGGTCATGCACGGCATCGAGGAGCACATCCAGTTCAAGCTGCCGGACCAGCTCCGGCCCGCGGCGGCTTGAGAGCAGGAAATCCGCACCGTGAGCGTTCCGCTGATCCAGCAAGTCCGCGTCGGCGCCTACATCCTGGGCCAAAAGCTCAAGGGCAACAGGCGCTATCCGCTCGTGCTCATGCTCGAGCCGCTGTTCCGCTGCAATCTCGCCTGCGCCGGCTGCGGCAAGATCGACTACCCCGATCACATCCTCAACAAGCGCATGTCGGTCGAGGAGTGCGTGGCGGCCGCCGAGGAATGCGGCGCGCCCATGGTCTCGATCCCGGGCGGCGAGCCGCTGCTGCACAAGGAGATCGACCGGATCGTCGCCGCGTTGGTGAAGCGGAAGAAGTTCGTCTACCTCTGCACCAACGCGCTGCTGATGGAGAAGAACCTCCACCGCTTCAAGCCGTCGAAGTATCTCACCTTCTCGGTGCACTTGGACGGGCTCGAGACGCATCACGACCGCGCGGTCGATCAGCCCGGCACGTTCAAGATCGCCACGGCTGCCATCCGGAAGGCGAAGGCGCTGGGCTTCCGCGTCAACGTCAACTGCACGTTCTTCTCCGACGTGACGGCCGAGGAGGCGGCGAAGTTCTTCGATTTCGCGACCCACGATCTGGGCGTCGAAGCCATCACGGTCTCGCCCGGCTACGCCTATGAGCGCGCGCCCGACCAGCAGCACTTCCTCAATCGCCAGCGCACCAAGACTCTGTTCCGCGACATCTTCCGGAGAGGCAGAGGGAAGGCCGCCGGCGTGCGCGGCGGGTGGCGCTTCAGCCAGTCGTCCCTCTTCCTCGATTTCCTCGCCGGCAACCAGGATTACCGCTGCACGCCCTGGGGCAACCCGACGCGTAACGTGTTCGGCTGGCAGAAGCCGTGCTACCTCGTCGGCGAAGGCTATGCGAGCTCGTTCCGGGAGCTGATGGAGACGACCGACTGGGACAGCTACGGCACCGGCAACTACGCCAAATGCGCCGACTGCATGGTCCATTGCGGCTACGAGGCGACGGCCGTCAACGACACGCTGGCGCATCCGCTGAAGGCGTTGAAGGTGGCGCTGCGCGGGCCCCGGACCGAGGGTGCCATGGCGCCCGAGATCGACCTGACGAAGGCGCGCCCGGCCGAGCACGTGCACGAGAAGCACGTGATGGACGCGATGCAGGGCGCCCCCATCACGGCCCGCGACAAGCGGTGGTTCGAAGCGAAGAACCTTCCGCTGCCCCCGCGCGCGAACGAAGGGAAGGCGCCAAGCGTCGCGGCGGAGTAGGGCACCATAACCGAGTTTCGCACCACGGTTGGCCCTGCTTGGATCAACGTCCGCTTATCACCCGAAACCGGTCGAGAAACGCGACAGCTGCGCCTATTTCGCAGCCTAACCCGGAGCGGACATACATCGAACGGTCATTCGATCACCTCGTCGGCGCGGCCGAGCAGCGACAGCGGGACAGTGAGGCCGAGCGCATTGGCGGCCTTGAGGTTGATGATCAGCTCGACTTTCGTGGCCCGCTGGACCGGCAAGTCAGCCGGCTTCTCGCCCTTGAGGATGCGGCTGACATAGATGCCGACTTGATAATACGAATCGGCAAGATCGGCTCCGTAGCTCATCAGGCCGCCAGCCTCGGCGAACGCGCGAAACTGGTAGGCTACGGGCATCGCATGGCGGATGCTCAGCGCACCGAGCTGTTGGCTCCGGCTATTGAAGAATGGATCACCACCGATCACGAGCCCGTCTGCCCGCAGTTGAACCAAGCTTGCAAAGACGGTGTCGAGGTTGCGGTCGGTGCTGGCATGCAGGATATGGGGCTGCAGCCCGAGAGTGCGGGCCGCCGCTTGCAGGTTTTTCGATATGATCCCGGCACGTCCGGGATCGGTCGGGTTGATGAGTAGGGCAATGACGGTCGCGGTGGGGACCAGCTCATGCAGCAGCTCCAGCCGCTTCGGCCCTAACTCCACGTCCAAGATGCTAAAGCCCGTAATGTTGCCGCCCGGTCGATTCAGGCTGGCGACGAGTCCAAGCTCGAGCGGGTCGAACCCTGCCGTGAAAACGATAGGGATCGTCGCGGTCGCTGCCTTCGCCGCCTGTGCTGCAGGGCCATTCGCGGCAATGACGTCCACCCGACGTCGAACGAGTTCGGCTGCCAGTGCTGGTAGCCGTTCGTATCGATTCTCTGCAAAGCGGTATTCGATCGCCACGTTCCGGCCCTCGACATAGCCGGCTTCCTTAAGGCCTCGACGCCACGCGTCCAGAAGGTGGGGGTCGTCGCGGGGGCCCCTGCTGCCGAGGAACCCGATCACCGGCATCGCCGGCGGCTGAGCGCGCGCCGCGAGCGGCCATGCCGCCGCACCGGTGAGAAGCGTAATGAACTCCCGTCGCCTCATGCCAACTCTGTCCCGGGCTGAGGCCCATATTTTCAATGTTCCAACGATAGCACGCCAGGAGGCCCGCGGTACGGCAGATAATTCGCTGCGCAGCGACCCATGATGTTTGGTCCCGCGTTGTCTTGACCGTCGGCTGAATTTACGGTTGTGGCATTTCCAAGACATGGCGAGACACAAGATCGAAGTCCGCCAATAGTCACAAGGCCGACATGGCCGTCGAACAATGCACATTAGTGAGGGTACAACCTGGGTCGCCCCTTCGGGTTCAATCTCGCTCCTCGCCAGATCCCCCGGCTACTTGACGGGCAGCGCGCCGTTGGCGCGGATGACGGCGGCGCCTTCGGCGCTCTTCGCGAAATCGATGAAGGCTTTGACCGGCGGCGGCGGCGCGCTGCGCGTCACCAGGAACGCATCGCGCGTGAGCTTGTAGCGGCCGCTGGCGATGTTGGCTTCGCTCGGTTCCGCGCCGTTGAGGGCGAGGGCCGTGAGCTTGCCGCCGCTCTGCTCGACGACGGTGGCGCTGGTCATGCCGATGGCGCCCTCGGTCTCGGCCAGCGCCTTGGCCATGTCGCCGGCGCGCGGCATTACCTTCACGCTCTCGGGCATCTTGAGCGACTTCAGGCAGGCGATGCCGTCGCGCACGACCTCGGCGTCGACCTCGCTGTCCGGCCGCGTCATGGGAACGACGGCGAGATCCGGCCCCCCCACCTCGCGCCAGTTGCGCGTCTTCCCTTCGTAGATCGCGCAGATTTGCGCGTCGCTCAGGCCGGCGACGGCGGCCGAACGGTGCACCGCGAAGACGACCGGCGTCATCGCGATGCGATGCACGGTCATGCCCATGCGCGCGACCTCGTCGGCCTTGAGCCCGTGACTCGCCATGGCGATATCGATCTGCCCTTTCGCCAGGGCCTCGAAGCGCGCCTTGGTGCCGAGGCCCTTGCCGATCTCGACCGCGACGCCGCTCTTGGCCGCAAACGCCTTGCCGAGCGCCGCCACCAGCGGCGCGGTGCCGGTCGAGCCGTCTACGGCGATTTTGTCCTGCGCCGCCAAGGGCGGCATGGGGCCGAACACGAGCGCTCCCGCGACGAGCCCCGTGGCAATGTGCAGGCGCGTGCCGATCATGGCCTCCCCCTCACTCGCCCGTCGCGCGGACGCGCGCCGGCCCGGCACTATAGCGCGGAATTCGGGTGATTGGCACGGGAAGCCCCCTTTTGGGGAGCCGCGCGGGCATCCTCGTTACCGCAGGGATCGCGCTAGGTCTCGCTCGGCACGCGCAATGTCAGCACGCCGGCGATAAGGGGCGGCGATTATCGCACTCGCGATCTGCGTGGTCGCGAGGCCGTTGGCAGGTTGGGTCGTCTACGAGGAGAACGAGCGGGGCTTCATCGACTTCCCGGAGATCGATCGAAGGCTTGGGTACCCGCTGCTCGCGACACCCGTCACGGTGCTCGCTGCCGGGCGCCGCTGGGCCCTCCGCCCGTCAGCACTGAAAGGCCCCGCAGCCGCGCGGGCATCTGTCGCGGGCCAGCGCGTTTTGTCCGGCCCGGACGATGTCTCGGTCGTAGTCCTCAGCGCGGCGCGGACGCCGGGGCCGTAGCGGTCGCTTCGCCCTGCGGCGCCGGCTGCAGCGTGCGGCCAAGGCCGGAATAGGCGCCGGCGAGCGAACTTCCCGCCAGTTCCACGCCGCCAACGAGGGCCGCCGACACCAGAGCGGCAATCAGCGCGCATCTGCGTATGTCGGTGCGCCTATGCTTGTATCGGCGCGTCTGGAGCTGGTATCGGCCGGCTTCGAGCTTAAGCATTTCTGCCTCACCACCGTGCGCGTTCGTGGTGCCCAGAAAACGCCAAACGCTCTAAGCGTGTCTGAAGAGACATGCTTACCGCCGTCCTATTTACCAATTTACCAGTGGGTTGCGGCCGGCGTCGGCCGGCTCTTTGTGGCAAGAGTGTGTCGCGAGGAATTCCGAGGCGGCGATGGAGTTTGGCGCCGCATCGGCGGAAGCCGGCCCGCCGGTTAACCATTTCCGGAGCGCCGGCGGACGCTGGCGCGCCCTAGCCGAAGCTGGGAGCGCGCCGTCAATCGTCGGCGCCGCCGGTCGCGGCAGCCACGGCGCGGCCGCGCGCCGCCTGCGCCCATTGTGCGATGAAGTCGCGCAGGCAGCTCCCAAGCATGTAGGAGAGGCCCAGGAACGCCACGATCGGGCCGAGCATGAATTCGGGGGTGCCGTTGACGATGGCGACGACGATGCCGGCGCCGAGATAGGCCCACATCAGGGCTTCGAGGACGAAGGGGCGCCCCAAGCCCCTCGGCAGGTACGCGTCGCCGGCGCTCCACTTGGCCGTCCGCGCGGGGTCACGCTTGGGCGTGCGGATGAAGTCGCTGCGGCGGCCCAAGAGGCCGCTCAAGGCGGCAAGGCCGTTGTGCACGACGAGGCCGGTCGAGACGACGACGAAGCCGTTCCAGAGCAGGAAGAAGCAGAGCGCGCCGGCGAAACTTCGGATGTGCATGCGCTGCGGCGCCGCGTAGACGGCGACGAGGGCGCCCATCGTGAGCGCGAACAGGACCACGGGAAGAATCCATGCCGTCTCGACCTCGGTGCGCGTTAGCGCCGCCATCGGCACCGTGAGCACGAGCAGCGCGAGGAACGCCAGATAGAAGCTCGTCTCGAGCAGGTGCTCGCAGGCCTGGACCTTCACCTTCCAGCCGACCGGCGCGCGCAAGACGCGCGGCAGCAGCGTGCGCGCGCACTGCGCGCCGCCCTTGATCCAGCGGTATTGCTGCGAGCGGAACGCGCGCACGTTGTCGGGCAGGTCGCCGGTGGCGGCCGCGTCGTCGAGATAGAGGAAGCGCCAGCCGCGCAATTGCGCGCGGTAGGAGAGGTCGAGGTCTTCGGTGAGCGTGGCGCCGCTCCAATTGCCGGCGTCGCGGATCGCGGCGGCGCGCCAGACGCCGGCGGTGCCGTTGAAGTTGAAGAAGCAGTTCTGCTCGGCGCGGCCCACCTGCTCGACGGTCAGATGCGTGTCGAGCATCAAACCCTGCACCTTCGTCAGCAGCGAATAGCCGAGATTGGCGTGGCCCCAGCGCGTCTGCACCATGCCGATGCGGGGGTCGGCGAAACGCGGAACGGTCGCGCGCAGGAAATCCCGGTCGGGGAGGAAATCGGCGTCGAACACGGCGATGAGCTCGCCCTGGGCGAGCGAGAGGCCGTGGCGGAGCGCGCCCGCCTTGAAGTCGGTGCGCTCGCCGCGCCGGAGGTGGTGGATGGCGAGGCCCCGGGCGCGGTGATGGGCGACGCGCGCCGCGGCGAGCGCCACGGTTTCGTCGGCGGAATCGTCGAGCACCTGGATCTCGAGGCGGTCGCGCGGATAGTCGAGGGCCGCCACGCGGTCGATGAGCCGCTCGATCACGTGGCGCTCGTTGTAAACGGGCAGCTGGACCGTGACGAAGGGCAGCGCCGACGGCAGGGTGTCGGTCGCGCCGGCGGGCGCTCCCTCGCCGCCGGCCGGCGCCGGGCGGCGCTTGGCCCGGCGCAGATAGCTGCGCGCCAAGCTCAGCTGGAGCGCGACATGCGCGATCAAGATCCAGCACAGGACCGATTGCACGGCGGCCAGCACCGGAAACACGATGTTCATCGGGGCGCCCCCTGCTTCGCCGCGGTTTCCCCTCGGCCGGCGGCGCGCAATGTGCCCCAACCCCGATTCGGAATGAAAGCCCCGGTCTGCGAGCGCGCGGAACGCGGCCCGGCCCGCACCAGCAACGCGCAACCGGATCGAAAGTGCGGCCCTTGGGGCGGATTTCGGAGGATAAGAACGGGGATTGTCGGCGGGCGGTTAAGGGCTCTGCGGAACGAGTTCGGGCAGGAATGCGCCGATCTCCTCGGCGACGATCGCTCCTTGGGGAACGAGGCCGGGCAGGAGCGCGCGCGTTCTGATGGTGGCGAGCGCGTCATAGCCGCTGCGCGCATCGGTCGCCAGCGCGAGCAGCGCGGTCAAGTCGCGCGGCCGCCGCAGGAGCCCAAGCAAAACCTGGAAAGGTCGGAGCCGGCCGTGCGCGCTCACCGATCGGGCGGCGACCGGCGGCAGCGAGCGATGGGCGGGGTCGGCGACCGCGCGCAGCGCCACGAACGGGATTTCCGCCTCGCGCGCCGCCTCGGCCACGCCGCGGCTCTCCATGTCGAGGGCCGGAACCGCGTGCCTCACGAACAGCGCGCGCTTGTCCGCCGCCGTCGTCACAACGGAATCGACCCCGAGAATCGGGGCCACGCGGGCTTCGGGAATGCGGGCCGCGATCGCGCGCGCCCAGCGCCCGTCGAAGTGCAGATCGCCGCCGTCCGGAAGCGCGATCCGGTGCGACACGAGAACCGTTCCCGGGGCCAGAGACGGATCGAGGCCGCCGCAGAGGCCGAAGCTCATCAGCGCGTTCACGCGCCCGTCGGCGATCCAGCCCAGCGCGCGGGCGCGGGCGCGCTCGGCGCTGCCGGCGGCGGCATAGGTGACGACGTGCGCGGGTTTGTCCGCACCAAAGCCCAGGCAGCGCAGTTCGCGCTTCAGCCCCGAAATGATCCCGATTTTGCGCATGCGTCTCGAGAAGCGGACCCGGAAATCAGGGCACAGCGGCCAAGGACGCGTGCGCGGGTTTCGCGCAAGCACGTCCTCTCGGTTGCCCGGTGTCTTGGAAATCCAATGTAGTTGTTTCCCCAATGCGGACCAAATCATACGCCGGTCTATTGCAGCGCGCCAGAGCTTAACCGCTTGGAATTCGGGGGTTTGGTTGACTCTCTTTTCATAATTGCTGCAATGCGCTGGGGAACGCGGCGCAACGGCTCACCGTGCCGGCGCCGCGTTGAAGAAATTCCAGATCGTCTCGCTCGCATCGATATCACGGTTCGTCGTGCCGATCATCGCGGCCGGAATGCCTTCCACGCCGCCGGGCCAAGTGTGGCCCCCGCCTTCGATGCGCAGCAGCTTCACCGGCGCGCCGGCGCATCCGCGATAATCCGTTTCGATCACGTGCGAGCCGTCGGTGGGGTCGAGATCGGGCAAAACGCGCATGGCCGGGGGATCGAGGCAGCCGTTGTGCCTGACCCAGAACGCAATCGTGCGCTTGGTCGACCAGATTGCGCCGCGCAGGGAGAACATGGTTCGCGCGTGTCCGCCGACGTAGGGCACGAGATGGTCGGCCGTGCCGTTGATGATGAGGACCGAGACCGGCTTCGCCGGCCGGCAGCGTGCGCCGAGCTCGTCGGGCATCGTGGCGCTCACCGGCGCGATCGCGCTGAAAAGGTCCGCGGCCTCGCAGGCGAGGCGCAGGCTCATGAAACCGCCATTGGAGATACCCGCCGCGAAAATCCGCCTGCGGTCGAGCGGTGTCACGTTCTCGCCGATGTCGGCGACCAGTGCGCGGATGAAGCCCACGTCGTCGGCGTCGGTCTCGCCGCGGCCGTCGATCATGCGCCCGTCGTTCCACCAACCGCCCGTGCCGTGCGGGTAGGCGACCGCGAAATGCTCGCGCGCGGCGATCTCGTGGAAGCGCGAATACAGCCCCATGAGCTCGGCGGGGACTCCGCCGCCGTGCAGCATGACGACCAACGGCAATCTGCCGCCGGGCGGACCGCTCCCGTCGGGAACAAAGAGGACGTAGGTACGCGCGGTCTCGCCGACGACGACGGTTCGCATCTGCATTTCGGCCGAAGCCGGGTGCGAAGCGAGGAGTGTTCCCAGGACGACGGTCGCGAAGAGTCGGCGCATGACTGTTCCCCGGACGGCTCTCGAATGGAAGAGGCACGGTCGCTCGGGGTCCCGTGCGGCACGAGGCCACCGGAAGCCAAGCAGGCTCAGCGCGTGACCGGCGCCGCGAGCGCACGCAACGCTTCGATGACTCTCGACCAGCGGACGACCCCCTTGCGCCTACAGAATTGCCCCATCTTACCGGGGCCGCGCAAGGCTCAAGACCATCGGCTACTTGGACTAGACGCGGGGTTCGGCTTCCTTGGGCGTTGAGGCTTGCCGGTGCCGGATACGGCCATCCTCGATATGAATGACACGGTCCGCGAACGGCAGAAGCCGCGTGTCGTGCGTCACCGCCAGCACGCCGCGGCCCCCGGCTTTGGCAAGCCGTGCAAGAATTGTCATAACCGCCTGGCCGTTCTCGCCATCCAATGCGGCGGTCGGCTCGTCGGTGAGAATGGCCGAAGGATTGCCGACAATGGCGCGGGCGATCGCGACGCGCTGCTGCTCTCCGCCGCTGAGCTCGCGCGGGAACGACTTTTCCTTGTGAGCGAGGCCGACCTCGGCCAGCGCCGCGCTCGCCTTGGCCCTGGCCGCTCTCCCGGGATGGCCGCGCACGTCGAGCGCCAGGCGCACATTCTCCGCGGCGGTCAAGGTCGGGAACAGGTGATAGGACTGGAACACGAAGCCGATATTCGCGCGCCGGAGGCGCGCCAGCGCCTCGGCGTCCAGGCCTTCGGTCGCCTGGCCGCCGACCGTGACCGTGCCCGCGCTCGGCTTCAGCATGCAGCCCAGGATCGAGAGCAGCGTGGTCTTGCCGCTGCCGGACGGACCCATGAGCAGCGCCAGTTCGCCGCTGCCAAGGGCGAGGTCCACGCCGCGCAGCGCCTGCACGGTGCCGGCACCGCTGCCCAGCGTCTTCACGACTCCGGCAGCCTCGATGACCGGGCCGCTGGTGAGCGCTGCGCTCATCGCGTGAACGCGACGACGGGATCGACCCGCATCACCCGCACAATCGCGGCAAGGCCGGCGCCGATGCACATCACGACGGTCAGCACGAACAGCGCCGCCAGGATGCCGGGCGTGATGATGATCGGCAGCGCGCTTCCGGCCGTCGCCCACACCACCGCAAGGGCCAAGAGCGCCGCGATCGCGAAGCCGATCACGGCGCTGACGGCCGCTTGGCACACGATCACCTTGCACATGTAGCTCCGCGACGAGCCGATGGCGCGCAAGGTCGCGAACTCGTTGAGATGCTCCTTGGTGCTGGCGTAGAGCGTCTGCGCGACGATCACGGTTCCCACGATCACGCCGAGCAGCATGCCGGCGAACAACGCGGCGCCCGCGCCGGTGCTGAACAGCCAGAAATTGCGGCTCCTCTCGGCGAATTGCTGCGAGGTCAGAACTTCGGCCTGCGGTATCTTCTCCAGCAGCGACGCGCGGACGGATTCGAGGTTGGCACCCGGCTTCAGGCGGAGAAGAAGATACGAGGTCTTGGTGGGCGGAAGGCCGGTGACCGCGCGCGCGTCGTCGACGACCATGAACACGTAGGGCGTCGTCGTGAACGAGCGGATGCCGTCGGTGAGGAGGGCCACGCTCACCGGCCGCTGCCGGATCTCGGCCTTCTCGCCGATGCGCGAAACGCCGAGCCGGTCGGAATAAGCCCGATCCACGCCGACCGCGCCGGTGACCATGAGCGACTCGAGCCGCCCTTCGACAATGCTCCAGGGCTGCAGCGCCGGACTGTTGAGGTCGATGCCGACGATCATGACCGGCGTCAGCGCGCCGCCGGGCCGGCGCCAATCGGCGAAACCGGTCACAACCGGCGTCGCGCGTTCCACGCCCTCGGTCGCCAGCGCGCTGTCGCGGTCCTTCATCTCCAGCACGGAGGGACCTTCGAACGAAGTGCCGCCGCGCGTCATGATCCAGAGATCGGCGGAGGCATGGTCGATCACCACCGTCACCATGCGTCCGAAACCGAGATAGAGGCCCATCTGGACCGTGACGAGCACGATCGATAAGACGATTCCGATCAAGGTGGCGGCGAGGCGAAGCCGGTCATGCAGCAGATTTCGAAGCGCAAGCGTCACGACCAGCGGCATGCCCGGCAATCCCCCGGCGGAAGCGCGATCGCGTTCAGCGATCAAGCACTGCGCACCCGCCGAGCGGCCGCGATCGGCCGAGAAACGAACGAAACGCTGCCGAGAGCCGCGGCAAGGGCCCAGGCGACGAGCAAGGTGCCGCCGAACACGATGGCAGCTTTGACGATCGCCGGCAATTCGGTGTCGAGCAAGGCATATTGCAGCCAGACGACGATCACGTAGTGCAGCAGATAGATGCGGTACGCGTTTTCCGACAGGTTGTCGAACCAGCGCATTCTTTTGCGCGCAAAGCGCAGGCACACCGCCACCAGGAAGAAGCACCCTCCGGCGCAGCCGAACAGCAAGCCGAGCGCGGCGCCAAGCTTCGTGCCGAGGGGGACCGTGTCCCAGTTGCCGAGCGCCATCGAGCTCGCACCCGCCCACAGCACGAAACCGGCGAAGGCCAGCGCCAGCCAAGCCCACCAGCGGCGCGCCAGCGGTCCATCCGCCACCAGCAATCCGCGGTCGAGTCCGCGAATCCCCACGGCGAAACCGGCGAAGAAATACACGAGGTAGAGCAGCGGCCGGGGGGTCTCGAACGCAAACGGCCCGATATTCGTCCAGGCCCATTGGGAAAAGGGCAGGCTCAACGGGACATAGGCCAGCGCCGCGACTGCCACCAAAGCGAAGAAGAAGCGGAACGGGTTCTCGCACAGCGAGGCGGCGGCACGGGCGAGCCGCAGCATGAATTGCGGGACAAAACGATGCAGCAGCACCGCGACGAGCGTGAAGAACAGCAGCTGCCAGAGGAACCACTGCGGCCCGCTCGGCCAGAACGGCAGCCCGAGCCAACTCTGCACATACGCGCCGAAGCTCGGATCGACGGCCGTCGCGCGATAGGCGGGATAATAGGTCAGCGGCGCCAGAACGAGGACGGCCGGAAGCAGCGGCAGGCCGATCCGGCGCAACCGATCCGAAAAGAAGGTCCAGGTACCCTTGGCTGCGAGGCTTGGAGCCGTGAACACGCCCGCAAGGAAGAACATCAGCGGCATCATGCTGAGGCTCTGCCAGGCGCAGAACAGGTCGAATCCGAACCAGCGCTGGCTGTCGACGACGGGAAAGGCCTGCCAGCGATACGGCGAGAGGTCGAACGGATAGGCGGCGTCCGGCAAGGAACCGAGGTAGGCAAGAAACGAGTGAAAGGCGATGACGATGAGGATGGTGACGACCCGGAGATTGCTCAAGGCAATGCTTGCCGGACCCCGATGCGCTTCGCTGAAATCTCGCGGCATTGGTGGCAAACGGTTGGCGCGCAAGGCGGTTCCGTTTGATGGTATCATTGCCACGCCGATCTGCCGCTCGGCGGTATGGCCTTCTCTAACCGCCGTAAGAAAGGGCTTGTGCCCGAGCTCATAGGCCCCACGAAACCGTGCGGGCGTTGCGGCGCTTCAGATTGCGATAGCGCGCCAGCGCCCAGAGCGGGAAATACGCCGCGTAGCCGTGGTAGCGGAGATAGAAGACGCGCGGGAAGCCGACCGCGGTGTACCATTCTTCCTTCCAGCGCAGACCCTCGCGCGGAGCCTTGACGAGGTAGGCGACGCCGCGCGCCACGGCGGAATCGTCGACCTCGCCCGCGGCCATGAGCGCCAGGATCGCCCACGCCGTCTGCGAGGGCGTGCTCTCCTTCGCCTCGGCGCGGCGCTCCCGCCAATAGGTGGCGCCGTCCTCGCCCCAGCCGCCGTCCGCGCGCTGGCGCGCTTTCAGCCACGCGATCGCCTTCTGGATGTAGGGCTGTTGCGGGTCTTCCCCGACTGCGTTGAGCGCCGTCAGCGCCGACCAGGTCCCGTAGACGTAGTTGGTGCCCCAGCGGCCGAACCACGATCCGTCGCCCTCCTGTTCGCGCTTCAGATAAGCGATCGCGCGCGCCACCGCCGGATGCGCTTTCTTGTAGCCCAGCTGCGCCAGCATCGCGAGGCAGCGGCCGCTCACGTCGGCCGTCGGCGGATCGAGGAGGGCGCCGTGATCGGCGAACGGGATGTTGTTGAGGTGATACTTGTCGTTGTCGATATCGAACGAGCCCCAGCCGCCGTTCTTGGATTGCATGCCGAGGATCCATGCTTCGGCGCGCTGGATCGCGGCGCGCGCGCGCGGATCGTTCATGCGGTCGAGCGCCATCGCGACCGCGGCGGTGTCGTCGACGTCCGGATAGTGATCGTTGCGGTATTGGAACGCCCAGCCGCCCGGCGCCAGCCCCGGATTCTGCCACGACCAATCCCCCTTGACGCTCTTGATCTCGCGCTCGAACAGCCAATCCGCCGCCTTCTCCATTGCCGGGCTTTCGCGCTCGTTCTTGGCTTCCATCAGCGCGTGCGCGGCGAGGCCCGTGTCCCAAACCGGCGACCGGCAGGGCTGGCAATAGGCCTCGTGCTCGCGGACGACCAGAAGACCGTCGACTGCCTTCTTGGCGGCAACCAGGCGCGCATCGTCCTTGGCATAGCCGAGCGCTTCCATCGCGAGCACGGCGTTGACCATGGCCGGGAAGATGCCGCCGAGCCCGTCCACCGCGTTCAAGCGCTCCTCGACGAACTGCATTGCCTTTGCGATGGCGCGCGCGCGCCGCCGCTTCGGCATGCTCGGCTCGAGCGCGCGCAAGATCCTGTCGATTCCGAGCAACGCCGCGCCGGCGAAACGGCCGGTCGGATTGCGATGCCAGTCGCGCACGCTCGCGGGCGGCGCCTCGAACAATTCCTCGATGCGCACGCCCCTGGGATTCCTGGCGCGCGGCTTCAGCGCCATCAGCACGGTCAGGGGCACGATCACGGTGCGCGACCAATACGAGACCTTGCTCAAATGGAACGGGAACCATTTGGGCAACAGCATGATCTCGACCGGCATCACCGGCACGGCGCGCCACGGCACCTCGCCCCAGAGCGCCAGAAGCGCGCGCGTGAACACGTTGGTGCGCGCGGCGCCGCCATGGGCGAGGATCGCCTCGCGCGCGCGCTTCATGTGTTGCGCCTCGGGCGCGTCGCTGGCGGCCTTCAGCGCGAAGTAGGCTTTGACCGAGGCGCTGATGTCGAAATCGCCGCCATGGAACAGCGGCCAGCCGCCATGGGCACCCTGGATGCGGCGGAGATAGGCCGCGATCTTCTTCTCCAGCGCCAAGTCGATGTCGGCGAGATAGTGGCGGTAGAGGATGTACTCGGCCGGGATCGTGGCGTCGGCCTCGAGCTCGAACACCCAATGGCCGTCGGCGCGCTGCGCCGCGGCGAGGCGGCCGGCCTGTTCGGCGATCAGCGTATCGAGCGCGCTCAAATCCGGCGCGGGCGGGCGCGGGGGCAGGCTGGTCATGCTGTCAGGATACGGCAAAAGCGAACCGGGCCTCCACTCAAGGTAAGGCCCGGGCGGGATTGAAATAGCCAGCGTGGCCGCGCGGGTCAACCCATGCGCCGGCCATGAGCGCCACGCGGTTGATTGGTGGTTGTCCAATGCCTATTTTGCGGCGGGCCGGTCTCGCAACACTGTGGTGTGCGCGTTCGATGGCGGTCGCCAAGGTCAGGGTCAGCGCGAGTTGGGACGACGAGGCCAGAGTGTGGGTCGCGGAGAGCGATGATGTCCCGGGCCTCGTGACCGAAGCCGAGACTCTCGATGCGTTGCTCGACAAGCTACGCGTCATGATCCCCGAGCTGCTCGAAGAGAACGGAGTATGGCGCCCGCCGGCTCCGTTGCCGGCGATGGAACTGCGGACGGTTCAGCAAGTTTCGCTCGCCTCCTGAGAATGGCTGACTTCCGGCCGGCGCTGGAACGCATCCTGTGCGAGAGTGGTTGCTACCCTAAGCGGCAGGGAAAGGGCGATCACACGATATGGTAGAGCCCCACATCCGCCCGCAGTTTTCCAGTCGACAGCAAGATCAAATCGCGTCACACCGCCAACGGCATTCTCAAACAGGCCGGGCTTCCGAAAGCGTTTTAGTCGCGTTCGCGCTCTACAAGACGTGCCGCGATCTCGCCCGACCGGATCGCGCCTTCGATGGTGGCGGGGAGGCCGGTATCGATCCAATCGCCGGCGAGGGCGAGATTCTTGGGCCCGACATTGGCCTTCGGCCGCTTGGCGACCTGCGCCGGCGTCTGGGCGAAGGTGGCGCGCTTTTCCTTGACCACGCGGCAGGGCGGCGCCGGCGCGTTGCCGAGCGCCAGCGCCTTCGCGATGTCGCGCCACACGCGCTCGATCAGCGTCTCGGCGGGCTCGTCCACCTCGCGCTCGCCGGCGCTGATGGTGACCGACAGGATGTTGCCGCGCACGAACAGCCACTGCGCGGTGCCGCCGACGAGGCCGACGAGCGGCAGGCCGCCGGGCAATCGAGCCGGCGCCGCGAGCTTGTAGTGCAGGTTCACGATCGGCCGGAAATCGTCGGGCACGACCAGGCCCGGCAACAGCGCCGCGGCGGCGGGCGGCGTCACCGCGAGAACGACGCGGTCGTCCGGCCCCAGTGCGATCTCGCCATCGCCAAACGCGAGACCGGCGGCGCGTCCGCCCTCGACGCGGATCGCGCGCAGCCGGTCGTTGAAGCGGATCGCGGCGCCGCGCGCGGCGAGCCATTTCAGCGCCGGATCGACGAAGGCCTTCGACAGGCCCTCGCGCGCGATGCAGGGCCGCGCCGCCGCGGCGCCGCGGCCGAGCGTCTCGGTCATCACCGGCCAGAGCAGCCGCGCGGCGCCTTCGGAAGCGGCGGTGTTGAGCACGGCCACGGCCAGTGGCTCCCAAAAGCGGCGGAACGTCGGAGTCTGCCGTCCGAAGAGGTCGGCGACGCTCGCGCCTCCCGCGCGCGCGAGGCGGATCGCGGCCAGATAGTGCGCCGCGCGGCTGCCGGCGGCGCGCCGCCCGCGTGCAAAGATCCACCACGCGAGCGGCCCGCGATTGGGATGCACGGTCCAGCGCTCGCCGGTCGCGAGATCGACGAACGGGATCGCCGCCGTCGGCATCGCGAGCAGCTCGCGCTCGGCGCCGATCACGGCGAGATAGCGCATGGCCGAGCGGTTGCCGGAGAGCAGCAGGTGATTGCCGTTGTCGATTTCGGCGCCGAGCACGTCGTCGAAGAACGAGCGGCAGCGGCCACCCGCCTGGCCCGCCGCCTCGTGCACGATCACGCGCGCGCCCGCTTCCGCGCCGGCCTCGGCGCCCGCCTTGGCGACGCGCACCGCCCCCGAAAGCCCGGCAACGCCCGCGCCGATGACGTGCACCGTGGCCGATGGTGAAAGGGGCATCGCGGCTAACGGGCGAAGCGGCGATCCCGTGGAGCGACCCCCATCCAACCTTCCCCCGCAAGCGGGTGAAGGCTTTCTTCCCCTGCCCCCGCGCAGCGGGGGAAGGTCGGGATGGGGGTCGCTCCGCGCGAACAGTCTCGGTGCACTAGAACAGGCCGTAGCGCAGCGCGATCCAGAGCTTGCGCAGCTTCGAGAGGCGCACGGGCTGATCGAGCCTCGCCCAGCCGCGGCGCTCGAGAGCGCCCAGATAGGCGCGATAGATCGCGCCCATCGCGCGCGCCGGGCGCATCGGGCCGCGCGCGCAGCGCCGCATCGCCTCGGCGGCGGCCTGATAATGCCCGCGTGCGCGCGCCGCGAGCTCGGCGCAGATCGCGGGCAGCGCCGGATGCCGCAGCACCTCGAACGGCTCGCGCGTCTTCACATTGTTGGCGGCGAGCAGCTCCTCCGGGAGATAGAGGCGCCCGTGCTCGGCGTCCTCCTTCAGGTCGCGGAGGATGTTCGTCATCTGCAGCGCCTGGCCGAGATGGCGCGCAACGGCCTTCGCCTGCGGCTCGGTGGCGCCGAAGATGCGGATCGAAAGCCTGCCCACGGCGCCGGCGACGCGGTCGCAATAGAGTTCGAGGCGGCCCAGCGACGGCGCCCGGATGTCCTCGATCGCGTCCATCTGCATGCCCTCGATCAGCGCCAGGAAATCGCCGACCTCGAGCCGGTAGTCGCGCACGATCGGCAGCAGCGCGCGGCCGGTCAGGGTTTGCGGACGGCCCTCGTAGATGCGCTCGATCTCGCGCCGCCATTCGCGCAGGCGCGCCATCTTCTCGGCCACCGGCGCCGGCTCGTCGGCGACATCGTCGATCTCGCGGCAGAACGCGTAGACCGCGAACATGCCCTCGCGCCGATCCTCGGGCAGCAGGCGCATGCCCTGCAGGAACGACGTGCCCGAGGCCTCGACCACGTGGTGCACATGGTCGCGCGCTTCGAAATCGGTGGCGGTGATCGTGCTGTTCACGTGCGATGTTTTAGGCGCGCGCCCCGCCTGCGTCCATCCTTCGAGGCCGCCGCTAGAGCGGCGGCCTCGAAGGATGGCCGCGCGGTGTCGCCGCGCTATGGCGCGCGCGGACGGCGCTTGGCCGGCTTGCCATAGGTGCGGCCCTTCCACGCGCCGCCCTTGCCGCGCATGTGGCGAAAGGCGGAGGAGACGGTCATCGCCGTGTAGAGCAGCGCCGCGAGCGGCAACAGCACGATCGCGGGGTCGTCGCCGCGATAAAGCTCCCAGGTCGGGCGATAGGCGTAGAGCATGAGCGCGAAGGCCGCGGCGCCCAGGGCGGCCGCGGTCCAGGCGCCGGCGAACGGGCAGAGCGCCAGCGCCAGCGGCGGCACGAGGTAAAGCAGCGTCATGCCGAGCACGGTGCCCGCGACGAGCAGCGGCGAACGGCGGAGCTGCGTGTAGGCGGTGCGCGCCACCATGCGCCAGACGTCGGCGATGCGCGGATAGCGGCGCGCGCTGACGCTCGTCTCGGCGAGGCCGAGCCAGATCCGGCCGTTCTTCTTGAGGGCGGCCGCGAGAGCGCAGTCGTCGATCAGCGCGTCCTTGATCGCCGCGATCCCGCCGGCGCGCGCGAGCGCCTCGCGGCGCACCAGCATGCAGCCGCCGGCGGCGCCGGCCGTGGAGATCTCGCGGTCGTTCACCCACCGAAACGGATAGAGCTTCTGGAAGAAGAAGACGAAGGCCGGGATCAGCAGCCGCTCGGCGAAGCTTTCGCAATGGAGCTTGACCATCAGCGAGACGAGATCGCAATCGCCTTCGGCGGTCCCGCTCTCGGCCTTGGCGGCGAGGCGCTTCAGTGTGTCGGGCGCGTGCACGATGTCGGCGTCGGTCAGCAGAACGTAGCGCCGATCGGCGGGAGCGGCGGCGAGCCCGGTGTGCACGGCCCAGAGCTTGCCGCTCCAGCCTTGCGGCAGCGGCGGCGCCGCGACGACGGAGAGGCGCGCTCCGGCGCCGGCGCGCTTCGCGGCCGCGCGCGCCGCATCGCCGGTGCCGTCCCGGCTCGCATCGTCGACCACGATGACGCGCACGTCGCCCGGGTAGTCTTGGCGCAACAGGCTCTCCACCGCCGCGCCGATGACCGGCGCCTCGTCGCGCGCGGGAATGACGGCGACGATGTCCGGCGGCGGATCGGGCGCGACAGCGCCGCCGGCGAGGCGCTGATCGGCGCGCCAGAAGAAGCCGTGGAAGAAAACGAGGTAGATCCAGGCGGCCAGCGCGGCGGCGGCGGCGAGCGTCAGCACGCGCGTCAGCGCCCGAGCCAGTAGCGCCCGACGCCGATCAGCGCGTAGAGGAGGAAACCGGGCTTGCCGAGCGCCACGCGCTCGGCCACCGGATCGCGCCGCCGCAGCAGGGCGGCGAGCTTTTCGGCGAGACGCACGATCGCCGCCGATTCCATCGCCAGCCGCCGGCTCGGCAAGAGGCGCGGCAGCGGCTTGGCCTCGCGCAACAGCAAGGCCGTGGCGTCGAGGCAGCGGTCGAGCGTACGGCGCAGACCCGGAGTCGCGGCGGGCCGGTCGAGGTCCTCGACCGCGCTCCCCTCGGCGGCCAGCCATTCCGTCGGCAGGTAGACGCGGTTCAAGCGCCGGAAGTCGTCCTTGCAGTCCTGGAGATGGTTGATGACTTGGAGCGCGTTGCAGAGCGCGTCCGACGCCGGATAGCCGCTCTTCGGGCATTCGTGGAGGTCGAGCAGGAAGCGCCCGACCGGCGCCGCCGATTTGATGCAATAGCCCATCAAATCGTCCCAGTCCTCGTAACGGAGCTTCACCGCGTCCTGCTTGAACGCAAGGATGAGGTCGCGGCAATGCCGGATGATGTCGCCGGTGCCCGCCATCGTCTCGCGCACGCGGATCGCCTTCACATAGGAGGCGTCGTCGGTGGCGCCGGTCAGCGCGCGGTCGAAGCCGTCGAGGCGCGCGATCTTGTCGGCGGCGGCGAGATCGGGGTTGTCGGCGATGTCGTCGATCGCGCGCGCGTAGGCGTAGAAGATCGCGACGCGCGGCCGGAGCGCCTTCGGCAACAGGAACGAGCCCACCGGGAAGTTTTCGTCCCCGGCGCCCTTGCCCGACGGCGTTTCGACGATGGGTGCGACGGTGGCCAAGATTTCCCAGCGCTGCGCGTGCAAATTTGCACGATGGACAATAGCGGCAACTCCGAGTCAAGCGCCGCACTCGCGTACCGCACTTCCATCAACTACGGATCCTCCGTCCCCTTCCCGTCGAGGGGAAGGTGTCTGCCGCGGCTGCTGGGCCGCGGCAGACGGAAGGGGCTCGGCGCACTTCAAATGAAGCGTGGACATGATGGCCGATGTTCGGGAGCACGTTCCATCTGATACGCCGTTCCCCCTCCGGCCGCTGGTCCGCCGGAGCGGCCCATCGGCCGCCTGCGCAATGGCGCGCCTGACGCGGTCGCGTATGGTGGCATTGGCCGAAAGGAGGGGCGCATGGCGGAACGGGTGACCAAAGCGCCATTGCCGCGGCGCGCCGAAGCGCCCTCGGCGTTCGGCTCCGACGTCTACGAGCGGTATACGGCGCTCTACACTTGGGAATCGAACCAGGTGGCCCATGCGGGCATGGGTTTCTTCGGCGCCGCCGTACTCGTCCTCGACGCGGTAAAGCTGTTCGGGCCGGGCCCGTGGGCGCTGCTCGGTCTCCTGTTCTTCGTCGTGCCGTTCATGAAGGACGTGACCGACTTCGCGATCGATCGGTGGCGCCAGCATCCGGCGTTCCCCTCGGACCGGCGCGAACTGATTCTCGACTGGATCGCCGACGATCTGCATTGGGGTGCCGGGATCGTGTTCGCGGTCGGCTTTGCGTTGATCGCGGCGTCGCCCGCGGGTTGGCTGGTCTGGATCTATTGGGCGGCGGCGCTCGCGATCGTGGCGACCGGCGTGCTCTGGAGCCGAAGGCACTTCGTGCCGGAGAAGCAGGCGATCGACGACGCCGGTCTCCTCTACTATTCGCGCCTCGCCCGCTTCACCGGCAGCGTCTCCGACGCCGACGCCAACACGGTGCTCGATTTCCTCGAAGGGCGGTCCACGGCGCCGGCGCATCTCGTGGTCTCCGGTCCGCGCGGCACCGGCAAGACCGAAATGGCGCTCGCGATCGCGGCCGAGATCGCGATCGCCGGTGCGCGGCGCGCCGCCGAACCCTCCGGCGCGCGGCGGCGGGTCCGCTACGTTTCGCTCGACGCGCTCGTCGACGCGCTGTCCGACGAGCGGCCGGCGGAGAAAGCGCCCAACCAGCCGTGGCCGCCGATGCAGGCCGAAGTCCTGGTGGTCGACGACCTCGAGGACGATTCCGAGGTGATCGCGGCGATCCAGAAGGTCTTGACCGAGCTTTTGCCGCGGGCCGCGAAAGCCGGCTTTCGCCCGCGCCAATTCGTGTGGGTCGCCGGCGACGCCGACGCCACGGCGCGCTGGCGCGCCTGGATCGCGCGCACCTTTTCCGGACACGCCATCGTCGCCGTGTGGCTCGGCACGCGCGCGGAAGCCGAGGCGCCGCCCTATCGCTGGCTCGAGAACGTCGCCGTCTCGCTGCCGATATTCCTCGGCGCCGCCAGCGTGGGCCTCTGGCTCTTCGCGCCGCTCGGCTGGTGGATCCTCGCGGCGTTGGCGCCGGGCATCGCCGGATTTGTCGCCGCAGGGCCGCGGCGCTGGCCATTGATCGCGCTCGGCGCCGGCTTTGGAGCCCTGCTTGTCGTGACGATCGGCGCCATCCTCGGTTGAGAGCGAGTTGCGCGCGCCACCCCTCTTGCGCAGAACAAACAGCGAATTAAATGACTGGCTTTGCCGCCGGGGCCTCGATTGGCGCCGGCACCAGGAAAGGAGCCGCCGCGTGCCAATACTATACCGCATCGACATGGCGAGCCGTGGGCCGATGTTGGCGAAAGTAGGTGAAAGTAGGTGTTTCGGGGGAGGGGGAGCCCCCTTCGGCATGCGGCCGGCGCATGGCTCGCCGCGAAGCCGGCCCGCTCGATGAGGCTCTCCGACTTCGACTTTGCGCTGCCGCGCGAGTTGATTGCGGACAGGCCCGCGCGACCGCGCGATGCCTCGCGGCTGCTCGTGGTGCCGGCAGCCGGCGGCGCGATCGAGGATCGCGCGATCCGCGACCTGCCGGCGCTGCTGCGGCCGGGCGATCTGCTCGTGCTCAACGACACCCGCGTGATTCCGGCGCGGCTCGCCGGCCGGCGCGGCGACGCCGCGATCGAGGTGACGCTGCACAAAGCCGAGGGCGCCGGCCGCTGGCGCGCGTTTGCGCGGCCGGCCAAGCGCCTCAAAGCCGGTCAGCGCCTCGCCTTCGCGCGCGGTTTCGCGGCGCTGGTTCTGGAAAAGCGTGAGGGCGGAGAGATCGTGCTCGACTTCGGCCTCGGCGACGCCGCCCTCGCGGCGCTGCTCGAGCGCCATGGCGCAATGCCGCTGCCGCCCTATATCAGGCGACCCAAGGGCGGCGATGCCCGGGACCGCGCCGATTATCAGACGGTCTACGCGGCGCGCGAGGGCGCCGTCGCCGCGCCGACGGCCGGTCTGCATTTCACGCCCGCCCTGTTCGCGGCGCTCGATACGCGCGGCATCGAGCGCGCGTTCGTCACGCTCCACGTCGGCGCGGGCACGTTTTTGCCGGTCAAGACCGAAGACGTGACGAAGCACGCGATGCATGCCGAATGGGGCGAGGTTTCGGCGGAAACCGCCGCCGCCATCGCCGAGACGCGCAATGGCGGCGGACGCATCGTCGCGGTGGGCACCACGAGTTTGCGCCTGCTCGAAAGCGCCGCGGACGACGCGGGCGCGGTGCGCGCGTGGGCGGGTGAAACGCGGCTCTTCATCGCGCCGGGCTACCGCATTAGAACCGCCGACGTGCTGCTGACGAATTTCCACCTGCCGCGCTCGACGCTGTTCATGCTCGTGGCCGCCTTCGCCGGGCTCGCGCGCATGAAGGCGGCCTATGCCCACGCGATCGCGCGGCGCTATCGCTTCTTTTCCTACGGCGACGCCTGCCTGCTCGAACGCGCATGACCGTGACGTTCGACATCGTCGCACACGAGGGCGACCGCCGCGGCGGCGCGCGCCGCGGCCGGATCGCGACCGCGCATGGCACGGCCGAGACGCCGGCCTTCATGCCGGTCGGCACCGCCGGCACGGTCAAGGCGATGCTGCCCGACCAGGTGCGCGCGACCGGCGCCGAGATCGTGCTCGGCAACACCTATCACCTGATGCTGCGCCCCGGCGCCGAACGCATCGCCAAGCTCGGCGGGCTGCACAAATTCATGGATTGGCCGGGGCCGATCCTGACCGACTCGGGCGGATTCCAGGTGATGTCGCTGGGCCAGCTTCGGCGCCTCGATCAGCGCGGCGTCGTCTTCCGCTCGCATATCGACGGCGCGGAGATCGCACTCACGCCGGAACGCTCGATCGAGATCCAGTTCCTGCTCGATGCCGACATCTCGATGGTGCTCGACGAATGCACGACCTGGCCGGTCGAGCGGCGCGAGGCGGCGAAATCGATGCGGCTTTCGCTCGGCTGGGCCGAGCGCTCGAAAAAGGCGTTTCGCGCGCGGCCCGGCTATGCGCTGTTCGGCATCGTTCAGGGCAGTGTGTTCGACGAGCTTCGGCTGGAGTCCGCCAAGGCGCTCGTCGACATCGGCTTCGCCGGCTATGCGGTCGGCGGATTGGCGGTGGGCGAGGGGCAGGCGGAGATGTTCCGCACGCTCGACGCGACCGTGCCGCTGCTGCCCGAGGAGAGTCCGCGCTATCTCATGGGTGTGGGCCGGCCCGACGATATCCTGGGCGCGGTCGCGCGCGGCATCGACATGTTCGATTGCGTGCTGCCGACGCGCATGGGGCGCACAGGGAAGGCGTTCACGCGCCGCGGCGAGATCAACATGCGCAATGCGCGCCACGCCGACGACCCGCGCCCGATCGACGAGAGGTGCGCCTGCCCGGCGTGCGCGCGCTTTTCGCGCGCCTACATCCATCACCTGTTCAAGGCCGAGGAGATGCTCGGGCCGATGCTGCTGACCCGGCACAATCTCCAGCACTATCAGGATTTGATGCGCGGCATCCGCGACGCGATCGCGGCCGGGAGCTTCGCGGACTTCGCCGACGGCGTTCGCTCCGGGATCGCCGGTGGCGACGTCCCGGCGCTCGGCTAGGCGCGCGGCATGCTATTCCGAGAATCGGAAGGTCGCGTGCGCCAGGCGGAAGGCGGCCTGCACGTCGGCCTCCGCGTGGCGATCCTCCGGCGCCACGCAGACCAGGAACACGGCGCCGTAGCTGCGCAGCGTGGCATGGCCGTAGAGCTTGCCTTGGCGCAGCGTGGCTCCGACCGCGCCCTTGGCGTCGAGGACGAAGCCGCGCGCGTCCTGGCCGCCGAGCGTGGCCTTGCCGAAGGAGTCGACTTTGGTCGTGACGCCGGGGATGGGCGTGCCTTCGAGTTTGTCCGCGGTCAGCCCGCTCATCAGGCGGCGCAGGTCCTTGGGCTTACCCGTGGCGTCGCTGGCGAACGTCTTTTCCAGCACGCTCACGTAGCAGAACACGCCATCGCGCCGACCGACGCTCTCCTTGACCGACGTGTGGTAGCGCGGCCCAGTGCTCCAATCCTTTGGGTAGCGGAAGGAAAAGCCGTAGCGGCCGTTGCGAATCTCCGCGGTGTCCGCCGGCGCCGCGGCGCGCTCGGTCGCAACCTCGGCCCCGGCCGGCGTTTCGTCCTTGTTGAACAGCATCTCGGCGCCAACAAAGCCGCCACCCAGCGCCACCGCGCTCGCAATTACATAGGCGCCGATCTCGAGGACCCTGTTCATCGCCCGCTCCCCCGCAGTGGCAGAGATTCGACCAGCGCTTGGCGAAGAAACTGTAAACGGCGGCCCGTCGCAGGCTTGTCGCGCATCCGCGGAGAGCGCGGTCAAATCGCGCCCTGGCACGCGCCGGCGCCAGGCCTTAGGTTTCGCCGATGGTGAAGAAAAGCCGTCCGAAACTCACCTTGCTCGGCCGCCGCGCGCGTCTGCCCGCCTCGCCGGCGGACGCCGTGCTCGAAACCGTGCCCAACCCGCATCGGGGCAGCACCTATCTCGTGCGCTTCACCGCGCCCGAATTCACGGTGCTGTGCCCGATCACCGGTCAGCCCGATTTCGCCCACCTCGTCATCGACTATGTGCCGCGCGCGAAGCTGGTCGAGAGCAAGAGCCTGAAGCTCTACCTCTCCGCGTTCCGCAACCACGGCGCGTTCCACGAGGACTGCACGCTCGCCATCGCCAAAAGGCTTGAGCGCTTGCTCAAGCCTCGCTGGCTGCGCATCGGCGGCTATTGGTATCCGCGCGGCGGCATGCCGATCGACGTTTTCTATCAGTCCGGCCCGCCGCCGAAGGGGCTCTGGCTGCCCGATCAGGGCGTGGCGCCGTATCGGGGGCGCGGATGAAGATGGCGACGCTTCGTCCAGGCGCCAACGCCGTTCCCCCTCCGTCCGAGCAGCCGCAGCGCGGCCGCTCGGACACCTCCCCCTCAAGGGGGGAGGGCAAAGAAGGAAGAGACGCGCCTTCCTTCCGCTCCCCCCTCGAGGGGGAGGTGTCCGAGGCGCAGCCTCGGACTGAGGGGGCGCTCGACGCGAAAATATCGATCGCCGAGAAAGCCAAGGCGCTCGGCTTCGACTCGGTCGGCTTCGCGCGCGCGGAGCTTCCGCCCGAGATCGCGGCGCGGCTCTCCGAATATCTCGGCCGCGATTATCACGGAACGATGGAATGGATGGCGACGACGGCGGCGCGGCGCGGCACGCCCGCGGCGATGTGGCCGGCCGCCAGAACCGCGATCATGTTGGGCGTCAACTACGGTCCCGCCGATCCCGCGCTCGAGCTCGTCGCGCGGCGCGAGCGCGCCAACGTTTCGGTCTACGCGCGCAACGCCGACTACCACGATACGATCAAGCGGCGCTTAAAAGCACTCGCGCGCTGGATCGTGGCGGAGGTCGGCGGCGCGGCGAAGGTCTTCGTCGACACGGCGCCGCTGATGGAGAAGCCGCTCGCCGAGCGGGCCGGGCTCGGCTGGCAAGGGAAGCACACCAATCTCGTCTCGCGCGAATTCGGCTCGTGGCTGTTCCTCGCCGCGATCTTGACCACGCTTGAGCTCGCGCCTGACGCGCCCGAGACCGATCATTGCGGCTCGTGCGGACGCTGCCTCGAAGTCTGCCCGACCGACGCGTTCCCGGCGCCCTATCAGCTCGATGCGCGGCGCTGCATCTCCTATCTCACGATCGAGCACAAGGGGCACATCGCGCGCGAGTTCCGCGCCGCGATCGGCAACCGCGTCTATGGCTGCGACGACTGCCTCGCGGTCTGTCCCTGGAACAAGTTCGCGCGGGCGACGAAGGACTACGCGTTCATTCCGCGCTTGGAGCTCACGCGGCCGAAGCTCGCCGACTACGCGGCGCTCGACGACGCCGGCTTCCGCAAGGTGTTCCGCGCCTCGCCCATCCGCCGCATCGGCCGCGAGCGCTTCGTGCGCAACATCCTCATCGCGATCGGCAATTCGGGCGAGCGCGCGCTGGCCGACGAAGCCGAGCGCCTGCTCGTCGACGCTTCGCCGCTCGTGCGCGGGGCGGCGATCTGGGCGCTTTCGCGCCTGTTGCCGCCGGAGGCCTTCGCCACGCTCGCCGTCGAGCACGCCCCGCGCGAAACCGACGACGCCGTGCGCGCGGAGTGGATGGCATGAGCCGCGCTACATCCGCTTGGCCACCTCTTCGAGCATAACTTCGGTGGCGCCGCCGCCGATGGATTGGACGCGGGCGTCGCGATACATGCGCTCGATGGCGCTCTCGCGCATGAACGCCATGCCGCCGTGCAGCTGGCCGCAGACGTACATGCACTCGTTGACGAACTCGCCCATATAGGCCTTCACCATCGACACCTCTTTGACGCAGTCGAAGCCCTGCGCGTCGAGATGGGCCGTGTGATAGACGAGCGCGCGGCCGGCCTCGAGCTTCATCGCCAGCGTCGCGAGCTTGCTGCGCACGACCTGCTTGTCCCAGAGCACGCCGCCGAACGCCTTCCTCTGCTTCACCCAGTCGAGCGTGATCTCGATCGCGCGCGCCGATTCGCCGAGCGCGCCGGCGCCCGCGACGAGGCGCTCGTTCTGGAAGTTGCTCATGATCGCGTAGAAGCCCTTGTTCTCCTCGCCGAGCAGGTTCTCGGCTGGGATTTCGCAATCCTCGAATACCAGTTCGGCCGTGTCGGACGAGCGCCAGCCCATCTTGTCGAGCTGCTTCGCCGCCTTGAACCCCGGCGCGCCCCGCTCGACGATGAACATCGATATGCCGCGCGAGCCCTTTGCGCCCGGATCGGTGCGCGCCGCCACGAAATAGAGGTCGGCAAGCACGCCGTTGGTAATGAACATCTTGGAGCCGTTCAGCACCCACTTGTCGTTGCCCTTCCGCCGCGCGCGGGTCTTCAACGCCGCCACGTCCGAGCCGCCGTCGGGCTCGGTGACGGCGACGGCGGTCAGGATCTCGCCCGAGACGATCTTCGGCATGAGCCGGTCCTTCTGCGCCTCGGTGCCGTAGCGCGCGAGGTGCGGCGAGGCCATCTCGGCATGCACCGATGCGCCGACGCCGACGCCGGCATAGCCGCTCTTGGCCATCTCCTCCCAGAGCACGACCGAGGCGATGGCATCGAGCGCGCTACCGCCGTATTTCTCGGGATAGCGCAGGCCGAAAAACCCGAGCGCGCCCATCTTGCGATACACCTCGCGCGGCACGTGCCCCTGCTTCTCCCAGGCGTCGCCGTGCGGGCGGATTTCCTCCTCGACGAAGCGCCGCGTCTGGTCGCGCAGCATGCGGTGCACGTCGGTGACGAAAGCCGGGTCGCGCGCCGTCATCGGTCCTCCCGAGTTGCTTGCGTGTCGAAAAGGGCGCGGAGTGTGCGTGCCGCCCGGCCCAGCGGCAAGCGCGACACGGCAGGCCGTTGACCGCCTTACGAATTATTTCCTTGACGCTAGGATTTGATGTTCATATATTGTTCTTTTCAACCCAGGACGATAAAAAGGCCTGCCATGTACCCGTATGACGAAACCGATCCCGACAGCGGCGTTCACGAGAAGCAGCACGCGCTGCAGCGCCTCATCGAGGACCCGCTCTATTGGCGCGAGCAGGACCCTGAGTTCCGCAGCTACGTCGACAACAGCTTCAAGTCCGTCTACGGGAACGAAGATGCCGAGCGCGACGCCACCGGCCGCATGATCGACCCCGCGCCGCGCCCGGTGACCCTCCCGCCGTTCAAGCCGACCGTCACCGAGGACGACGTGAACCTCGGCGGCAGCGTCGGCGAGAACCAGTCCAATCGCTGGCGCGACATCTGGAAGGTGCAGAAAGGTCTCACCCACACCGGCCACTACGCACTTGATCTCACCAAAGAGAAAAGCGGCGAACGCTCGCCGTCGCTTGACCAGGCGATCCGCGATTTCCAGCGCGAGAAGCGCGAGGAGACCGACGGCCTGTTGCTGCCCGGCGGCCCCACGATCACTCGGCTCAGCGAAACACTCTTTGGCGAGAACTCGTTGATGGCCGGATCGCACCAAGGAACAGCGCCGCGTGCGGGGATTGCCGAGCCCGGCCATGACCAACCCGAAGCGCTGCAACTGACATCGCAGAAACCGACGCCCCCCGGCCCGGGAGGATCCGATACGCTATCGCGTGGGATACAGTGGATAATCGACCAGCTTCGGAAGCTCCCCGAGAAGCCGGGTCCAAGAACGCCAAAACAAACTCCGCAGGACGCAAAAGAAGCGCCGCAGGAGAAACGCGCCGTTATCTTCACAATGCCGAACAGCGACGCTTACGTCCTGCTCAATCCACTACCACGCGGCGAACGTCGGCCCCACGAGAGCTCGGATTTCGTGCTGCGTTCCCCCGGCGACGGCGATGCGCCCAATATAGCTAAGCAGTTCGACTACAGGACGAACACGCATGCCCGAATCGGCTTCAGCGGTGAGCTGCCGATGTATCGCGACGAAGCGGACGAGGTTCGCAAGCGCATCGCGGACGGCGAGAACGTTTATCCGTACAACCCCCGGATGGTTGACAAGCCGATGTATCCTGCCAGTGGCCGCGGCGAAAATAGGCGGCAGGCACTCATCATCCGCTACTATTTGGAGGATGGAACTCCTCGCCTCTTTCAGGCCCGGCATAGCCAAACTGACAAGCCTCTATGGGTGCCCGGAGATCGGCCTGTTGAAATTTCGGCGCATACTGCGGTCAGGTTGGGTTTGACCGATTGGATGCCGATCAAGCCGCCGCGAACCAATTACCCGGAGTTGCTCGAACGCGAGAGTTGGAAGCACTTTTTCCCTGTTCCCGATGGCGCGGAGGGCTTGTCGAGATGATGGCTATCGAGCGGCTGTGCGAAGGGTTGCGCCCGCGTGCAAGTGGGCTTGCGCGATGGGGCATTATCGCTGCCACCTTAGTCGCTGCGATCCTCGGCTCGGTCTATCCCCCGCCGGCGGCCGCCCAATCGCCAGAATGTGTCGCTCCCTCGGACGTCCCCAACGACGTCGCGCTCAAGTGGTGTAGGGCGTCGAAGTGGAATGGTTCGGCCGAAGCATACGCCGGTATTGCCGTGGACCTAGTGGCCGCCGGCCGCCACTGCGAAGCGCTGCGCCTGGCCGAGCGCGGCGCCGAGCTGGGGTCCAGTTACGCCCACGTGAACGTCGGCTACATCAAGCAAAATGGAGATTGCGGCTCACGCGACTTGCCGGCGGCGATTTCGGCTTTCGAGTCGGCGCTGAAGCTTCGCAGCCCAATCGCCGGCAGCCAGCTCAGGCAGGTCTATCAGGGCTCCGGCCCCTGGCGCGAGTATCGCGATCCCGCCAAGGCGATGATGTGGGGGTGGGCCAACTACCTGTTGTTTGCACCGCCGCACGACGATGAGGAGCGTGCCAGCGGTCGTCGGCTCGGGCTGACCGAAACCGAGATAGATGGGGCGCGTGAGCGCATGCGGCGCTGGCTCGTGGACCACAAGGTCCATCTGGAGCCACGGCGCTGGCTGTGTACGCCGCTCGATGGAAAAGTGCCGGCCGAATGTCTTCGCTGAACATGGAGCGGTCCAGCTTGAAAACCGGGCTTCTCCCGAGCAGTGTCTGATAGGCAAGGAGGACTTAGCTGCCCCCACCTCATAGCCTTTTCCGCCTCGCGGTCGCGACTGCCCCCGAGGGCGGTGCTTCGTGAATCGGAGACGATGATCGCCCGACTACACCCCACCGCCAAATCATTCTTATGATTGTTCGCGGTGATGACGGTAGTTAGCCGTCACAGTGTCGGCCTTGCCTACCTATCTCGACCTCGATCGCAATCAGCAGGCCGAATTTTGCGTCTGGCGCGATGGACACCCTTTCGCGCATGATGGCTCAGACGATTGCGTTCTTGCCTGGGCCGCGGTTGCCGAACGCTTCTTATTGTATTTCGCCTTCGTTGGTGGCGCGCTGTTGGGTCCGTTCGGACTCTATCTCGTCCTTCTCGCCGTCAAGATGATGCTGCTAAATTCTGGGCGGAGCGGACGGAACAGCACGCGAAAGCCCGCCGCCGTGATTGCGGCGCCGACTTCGATCGTCTGTCACCGGGCCGGGAACTTATCGGCGGACGCCGCGTACCCACGTGGCCGGCCGCGTCTCCGCGCGAAGTCCTAGCAATGCCTTCTTTCAGCGGTTAATTTCCGGCCGATGTTCGGCCTCTTCAAGCACAAGTCCAAGGAGACGATCGAGGAATACCGCGAAGCCGGCGAGAACCTCGGCGTCTTCACGCTGACGCTGGTCAACGTCGAGGACCCGTTCGATCCGGACCCGCTCTGGGACCGGCGCTACGGCGGCAACCCCAAGATCGCCGAGCAGCGCACCGGCGACGGCGATTTCCGGCTCCAGGCGGCGCTCGACGGCTGCCGCGACATCAAGCATGTGCGCGACGCGGAGGGGCGCTTCCGCGAGACGACGCCGGTCTTCACCGACGTGGTCGTATGGCTGCCCGAGTCCAAGTGGCGCGCCGACGCCAAGCGCCGCGGGCAGCGGCTCGAGGCGCTCGCCACCAACCTCGCGCAGCTGCACACATCGAAGTTCCGCCGCTCGCTGCCGCACGAGCGCGAGCCGGTGTACACGATCATGCCCGACGCCGCGATCGAGCAGAATTCGGTCGTGTTCCAGTTCGGTTTCGGCGTCTATGTGCCGGGGCCGGAGGACGAGCTGCTGGGCACGATCTGCCTCAAGCGCGCCAAGGATGCCGATCCGGTCAAGTTCGAGGAATGGTCGTTCTGGAGGAGCGGCGCGCAGGTGAAGCGCCCGATCGGCGTCTACGCCGGCCAGGGATCGATCCTGGTGACGCCCGATGCGACGGGCCCGGTGCGGGCCCCGCTCTGGTTCGCCAACCGCGACGGCAACGTATCGCTCAACCTCTCCGCCGCCGACGCCGAGCGCGTCTATTCCGACAACGAGCATGTGCGCGTCGCCGAGCAGGTGACGCCGAAGCGCGACGGCGAGCCTTTCCAATGGGTGCTGAAGGACACGCGCGGCGCCGGGAACGGCGAGGACACCGTCGTCGTCGAGGTGAAGTTCGTCTCCGAGCCGGCCACGCGGCGCGCGTTCAACCTGCCGCCGCCCGCGCCGCCCAAGCCGCCGCCGGCGCCGCCTCCGGCCCCGAAGGCGAAGGAGAAAGCGAAGCCGCCGCCGGCCAAGGCGGGCCGTTTGGCCGACCGCATGGCTCAGCCGCAGAAAGCCGAGCCTGCGCCGCGCGGAACCGGACTCGGCCGGTTTTTCGGCGGCGCGAAACCGGCCGACGGGGTCCCGGCCGCCGTGGCGCCCTCCGAAGTCGAAGGCGGCGCGTCCGATGCGCAGGCGCCGATCTCGCAGCGCTTCTCGCTGAAGCTTTCCGGCTGCGCTCTGCTGCGCATCGACGGCGCGCGGCGGCTGGGCGGTCTCGAGCAATGGACGATCTGGTTCGACCGCATCGGCCGGCCGGTGCGCCGCGCCGACAAAGACACGGTCGACACGCGCCGCTGTCTGGCACTCTCGGGCCGCGCCGACAGCCCGCATCTCTTCTATCGCCTGCCGGGCCAGTCCGATTTCAGCCCCGTGCGGCACATGCCGAGCTCGCTCGACACCGGCTCGGGCAAGTATCTCGAGCTGCTGCCGACGCCCGTGCCCGAGGCCTATCACGGCCTGCTGCTGCTGCGGCAGGAGCAAACGCTTCCGCTCAGCACCTCGGTGTTCTTGCTGGGGCGCAGCGATTCGGCCGCCGAGGGCGCCCAGCCCGACCTGCCGATGGAGTTGCTCGACCACCCCGAGTCGTTGCGCTGGGCGGATGGGCAGGGGCCGAAGGGCGCCAAGCTCAATGCGCTCAACCTCTCGCGCCGGCACGTGGCGCTGCGGCTTGTCGGCAACAAGCTCGATATCGCCATGTCCGACGGCAAAATGCCGATCTACGTCCTGAATGCCGAGGGCAAGCTGATCAAGGCGTTGGCGCCGGGCGATCGCGGCAGCGTCTTGATGGGCCCGGACGAGCTTTTCGTGGTCGGCAGCTATCTCCTCCGCTTCCACCAGGAGAAGCTCCAGGCCATGTCCTCGCGCGACGCCACCGTCATGCGCGCCCGCGCCCGCGAGCCGGGCATGGTCCGCTAGGGCGGGTCGCTGACGCCTTTTTTTTCCCGAATTCCCATAGGGCGCGCCCCGCGTTCCTCCCTTCTTGTCGCCGCCAGCCTGCGGTAATGTGCGGGCTCGAATGGGGTGGCGGAGCGGAGGATCCCTGGGATGGCGCGCAGGAAGCCAGCGAAGACGCCGGAGCGGAAGCGAAGAAACCCCTATCTTGCCGCCCTCGGCCACGGCTTCCGCTTTCTCGGCGCGGCGGCCTATCTCGCGGCGGCCGCGGCGATCTTCGCCGTCGTCTACTGGCGCATGGGCGACCTGACCGGCCGCTACCAGAACCGGGCCGGGGATGCCGAGGCGGCGCTCCAGAGCTACGAAGATTCCACGCTCTTCGTCAATCTCGTCCGCGCCAACCTGATCGTACCGCGCGAATCGGACAGCGGCCTCGACATGGCGCCGCCCGACTACGTGCTGATCAAGCGCGCCAGCGGCAAGAACAACAAGGACGAGGACGACGACGGCATCAGCGAGGGCGAGCAGGAGACGCTGCTGAAGGCGCTCTACGATTCCGCCGCGGGCACGATCGTGCGCACGCAGGTCAACCTCTGGAACGGCACCCGTCGCATGGCGGCGGTGCGCGACGACCGCGCGGTGGCGGCCGAGGACGCGAACAAGGTACTGTGGAAGGCCGCCAGCGAAGGCGGCATTCCGAAGCCGCTCACCAACCTCGTTCCGGAGAGCTTCGGCTTCGTCAACAAGGACCAGATCCCGAAAGGCATGAGCGAATGGGTCGCCGTGGCCGGCGCGCGCGAGAACGAGCGCATCGTGTTCTCGACCCAGACCGGCGGCTATTCGGGGCCGCTGCGCATCCAGGTGATCGGCCGGCCGGTGAAGGTGCCGGCGGGCGCGCGCGTCGAGCGCCGCACCTACGACTTTTTCTCGGAGAAGGGCGAGCTCAAGTGGGCGTGCAAGACCGTGGCCGAGGCCGCGCTCGTCATGATGACGGTGCGCGGGGACACCCCGGTCGAGGTGACGGTCGAGCCCGCGGCGAACTGCTCGCCGGGCGTGTTCGGCCTCGCCATCAGCATGGTGGGCGAGGATCTGGCCGGGCGGCCGCGCCAGCGCGTACGCCGCAAGAAGGGGCCCAAGGCCGGCAAGGATCCCGGCCTCATCACGACCGGCACCATCGAGTGGACCTACAATTGGCGCCCGGTGCAGCGCGCGACGCCCACCGCCTCGCGCGGCGACAAGCTCTTCGTCGTGCGCACCGCCGACGGCGTGGCGCTCACCGACCCCAACGGCCGCGGCGCGCCGACCCAGGCCGCCAACGACATGGGCCTCATCAGCCTCCTGGGCTACAGCCGCGCCGATTCGATGAGCATCATCGGCTTGATGAGCGGCAGCAAGCTGCCGGGCGGCAACACCGAGGTGACGCTGACGATCGACAGCCGCGTGCAGCGCATCGTCCAGTCCACGCTCACGCATCACATCACGCGCGTGATCGACAAGATCGACCGCCCGCGCCGCTTCTTTCACGAGCGGCGCGCCTCGGTCACCGTGCTCGACGTCGATAGCGGCGCCGTCGTCGCAATCGGGAGCTGGCCGCTGGTGCCGCTGGGCGCGCGGCCGTGGGACTACGTCTCCTATCAGATCACGAACCCGACCAAGGACCCGACCATGATCGCGTCGTGGCAGCTGCTCACGATCGACAACACGCCGGGCTCGACTTGGAAGACGTTCACCGCGCTCACCTCGGCGCTCGAGGTCTCGGACGCGAGCGCGCGCCCCGACGAAGCGATCGCGCAGATGCTGCTCGGCATGGACCCCGGCGCGTGGCAGCGCCGCCTCGGCATTCCGATGACCGCCACCACGGTCGGCATTCCGGGCTCGACGACGCGTTCGATCAGCAACATCGGCGGCGCCGCCACGCACACCGGCGGCCCCTTGCGCAACCCGGTCTGCACCGAGACCGGCCAGGCCGTGAACGCGACCACGCTCAATGTGAGCCTTGCGCTCAAACATTCGTTCAACGTCTACTTCGCGCGTCTCGCGATGCTGCTCGAGGAGCGGCAGGTGAACGAATGGCTGCGGTCGCTCGCGAAAAATCCGCGCACCGGCAGGACCCTCAACGACGTCAAGCAGCTTCCCCCCACGCGCATGATGGTGCGCCTGAAGCAGATGGGAATCGATTGGGAGGAGCCGATGAATCTCGGCGCCAATCTCACCGACGCGCAGCCGCTTCAGCGCATCAAGGGCAAGAACACGTTCGACAAGCTCTATGTGCGCGCGCCGCTCACCGCGATCACGAGCAACGTCAACCTCATGCGCGACAATCCGCCCGAGGCCTACCGCCCGGACTACATGCATCGTATCGCGCTGAACGGCATCGGCCAGGCTTGGTCGGTTTCGACCATGCACCTAGCCCTTTCGTCGGCGATCATCGCCAAGGGCGCCAAGGTCCGGCCTTACCTCATCGCCGGCTGGGGCCGCGAGCGGCTCGCTCCGCCCAAGCCCGGCGCCGGTGAGACCGATCAGCTCAACATCCGCGCCGATCTCCTGGCCGCGATTCGGCTCGGGATGAAGTCCGTGACCGAGGCGCCTGGCGCCACCGCGTCGGGCGTCTACGCCCAGGAGCCGGTCATGATCCTCGGCGAGGAGTTCGCCAAGGTGAAGGGCGGCGAGATCGGCAAGCGCGTGGCCGCCATCCGGCAGGCCACGGCCAAGAACGGCGTGAAACCCATCTGGTGCCGCGCCTACGGCAAGACCGGAACGGCCGATCCCAAAAAGGGCGGCGGCTATAATTCGGGCTGGTTCACGGGCTGGAAGGAGCCGCTGCAGGCGGGCGGGCGGCGCTTTGCCGTCGCCTGCATGGTGAGCCATCTCGACCACGCCTTCGGCGGCCCGCGCTTCGGCGGCGCGGTGTGCGGCGCCATCACGCGCGACATCATGATGTCGCTCGAGTCGATGGAGCGGCCGGATCTGCGCGCCAATCCGGGCGAGGACGAGCCCAAGCCGCAGCCCGATGCGCCCGAGGGCACCGAGGACGACGTCGACCGCCCGCCGCCGCGCAACTGACGCGGGACGGGCGCGGCCATGACCAGGAGGAGCGGAGGTGCATAACGGGCGGGTGGCGACGGCCGGGGTGAGGCCGCGCGGCGCGAGCTGGTCCGGGGTTGCCGGCATGCTGGCCACGCTCGGGCCGGCGATCGTCACCTACATCGCGCTGATCGCCTGGGGCTGGCTCACCTGGATGATCTTCCAGAACGCGCCGCCGGGGAAGATGGCGGGTGCGGTCACGGTCAAGGCGAGCGACGGCCCGAAGGTGCTGGGCTATCTCGAACTCGGCCAGCGCAGCGGCGCGAAGAGCGCGGCCGCCGAACACCTCCTCGTCGTCAACCGCGGCGGCCAGTGGCTCTTCGCCAACAAATCGCAGAACAAGCGGGTGCTGCTCACGACCACGCGCTTCGAGGCGCGTTTCGCCGAGCGCTGGACCATCGCCGAGGGCGACCGCATCTCGCTGCCCGGCGTCGATGTCGATGTGGTGAAGCTCGCGGCCGACAGCCTGACGCTGCGCGAGGCGAAATCCGGGCGCGAGATGACCTGGGAAGGCAAGGTCGTCACCAAGGGCGAGCCGATCACCGAGGTCTGCGCGAGCGGGCTGCGCCGCGCGATCAACAGCGCCAAGTGGTCGGTCCGCAACATGGTTCCGGAAGACCGCCCCGAGCTGAAGCTGTTCAGCCTCGGTGGCGGGGTGAACTGCTCGGACCGCTGGAAGATGGAGACGCTCCAGCCCGAGGCCGTGTTCGTCGCGTGGCAGGCGGGCAAGTTCCTGGTGGCGCCCGGCGCGATGCGGCTCGAGACGCTGCTGAAGCGCCGGAACGAGAAGGGGCAGGGCTTCGCCGACATCATGGTGCCGCTCGCGGGCGATCTCGGCCGCATCGAAAGCGCGGTCGTCGGGATCACGCGCTATCGCGTCGACGCGAAACCGGACCAGCTCACGCTGGTGCCGATCACCAACCGCGTTTTCTTCTTCGCCGACGAGTTCGATCCGCCCAACAAGACCAATCTCAATTGGATCGGCGACGGCAATCGCTGGCTCGACTGGCTGCGCGCGCGGCTGTTCGCGATCACCGTCGGCCTCGCCGTCGCCGGATTCGCCGCCTTCATCACGTTCTACGCCTGGTTCCAGCGCGAGCGCGGCGTCGGCTCGCTTTTCCTTGCGCTGGGCGCGGTGGTGCCGCCGGTGCTGGGGCTTTGGGTCAGCGGCTTGCTCCAGCAGAGCGCCGGGCAGCCGGACCGCATCCTGATGGTCACGGTCGCGATCGCGTCCTGGTTCTGGGCCAGTTTCATCCTCGCCTGGGCCGGGCGCCTGCGCGGATATTCGGGCTGGCTCTGGGCGCTCGCCGCGGTCCTCGCCACGCTGGGCATGACGACGCTGCTTCAGCTCGGCGCGGGATCGGACAACACGCGCTGGCTCCGCTTCTTCTCGAATCACGCCTTCGTCCTCGCCCTGTTCGGATGGACGACGGCGATGCTGGCGGCGGTTCCCGACAAGCACTGTCGCCGCCTCTGGTCGGTCCTGTTCACGCGCGAGGCGGTATTCACGGTCCTGGCGCTGCTGCTGATGGCGACGATGGTGGTGCAGTTCTTCCTCGGCAGCGAGGAAGGCCTGTTCGGCTTCCAGCCGGTCGAGCTCGTGAAGATGACGCTGGTCGGCCTTCTCGCGTTTGTCGGCCTCCATATCTTCGAGACGCGCTCGCGCGAGGTGCGCGCCTATCGGCGCTCGCCGCTCACCTTCCTGATGCCCTATTTCCGCGTGGCCGCGATCTTCGCGCTGATCGTCTTCGCGATGGTGGCTGGCGTGCGCGATTTCTCGCCGCTGATCATCATGATGACGATCGTGCTCTGCTGGCTCTGGAAGGTCGGCGCCTGGCGCATGGAGCATTCGGGCTTGCGCTGGCTGTGGTGGTCGATCCGGCCGCTGATCGTCCTCGCGCTCCTCGGCGTCGTCTATGCCGGATACAGGGTCTACCAGGACCCGAGCCTCCTTCCGGCGGCGGTGCCGAAGAAGGAGCGTATCCTGGTTTGGACGCAGCCGAGCTTCCACCCGCACACGGGCTCGCAGGTGCTGGCTTCGATGGACGTCGTCGGCGAAGCGGGATGGAAGGGCGCGCGCCAGAAGTGGCTCGACTCGTTCGGCCGCAACGGCGGCGTCATGGCGCTGCCCGAGGTACAGAACGATTTCGTGACGTCTTTCCTCATCAACCGCTTCGGCGGCGCGGCCGGCCTCGTGCTGCTCGGCACCGAGCTCGCGTTCGTCACCCTGCTGTTCCTGCTTGGCGGCGCCGTCGAGCGCAATTTCGGGCGCGGCGATTTCCGCGAGCAGCAATTGGGCGTCGTCTTGGGCTACGTGCTCTACGGCGCGGGCTGCATGTATGCCGCGCACTGGCTGATCTCGTGGGGCAACGTCCTCGGCCTCCTGCCGGTCATGGGCCAGCCCATGACCTGGATCACGGCCGGCACCTCCCACCTCATCTTCTTCGCCATGTTCGCGCTCACCATCGCGCTCGTGAGCGGCTGGGTGCTGCGCGGCTATCTCGACGAAGTCAAAGCCAGCGCGATGCCGCTCAAGAAGTAGGGCGGGATCGGCGCGGCGCGCGTTCTACGACGCATCGGCCGCATGGACTTCGCACAGCATCCGCCGCAGCCGCTCGAGCGCACGTTTTTCGAGTTGCCGGACTCGCTCCTTGCTGACGCCAAAGCGGCGGCCGATCTCGCGCAGCAGCGGCGCATCGTCGCTCAAGTGCCGTTCTTCGACGATGCGGCGCTCGCGCTCGGGCAGCGTGGCGAGCGCGGTCCTCAGCCGGCAGGCGCGCCGATTTGCCTCGTCGGCTGCGAGGGCCAGGTCTTCCGGGTCCGGGCCGTCGCTGGCGATGGCGTCGATGAGCTTCAGATCGCTGCCCGGCGCCGCCGCGCTGTCGAGCGACAGGTCGCGCGCGCCGATGCGCAGCGTCATCCGGTCCACCGCGGCGAGCGAAACGCCGTGACGCCGCGGCAAGTGGGAGCGGGCCTGGAAGATGCGGCCGCAGGATCTCTGACGCCGCGCTCTTCAAGCGGCGTCGTTGGGCCTTTGCGGCACGAGCAGCTCGACCGCAGGCGTAGGCTTCGATGGGGAGCGCCCGACGCTGGCCGCGGCGCGTTGGGCCGTGGCGAGCGCGCGTCCCGGCTGGGAGCCGAACTGACCCATGCAGAGGGCCCATTCCTCGAGCAGTTCGGGATCGGCGCCCTGCTTTTCGGCCAGCGCGCGCACGATCGTCTGGAGGCTCATGACCTTCTCGCGCAGCTCCGCAATCTCCGCCCGCGTGGCGAAGTGCGGAACCAGCGCAAAGTGCTCGTCCAAGCCCTCACGGTTCGGCATCGTTCGCTCCTCTCGCCCACTTCGCAAACAACAAGCCGCGTTGCGCCCGCGGTTTACACGCGCGCACCACCCGTTCCGAACCGAATTTCCCGCCGCTCCATGCCCCAGGGGCCCGGTAATGCCGGGCTCGTTCTCAACGCTCAGTTTCAGCTTGCCCAAGTGGCAGCTTTAAGGCGCGCTTGCAAGCGGGGTGTTACGAGATATTTCACCACGCCGAGCGTCGAAGCCCCATTCGAATCCGGTGCGATTGCCCCGCGGCGCTTGACGCCTATCTAGTATCGGCATCGGCGGTGTCCAGGTGGAGCGCATGGCAGCCCTCGCGAAAAGCCTTCCCGGCAACGCGCCCGGCGAGTTCTTCGTCGACGCTACGTGCATCGATTGCGACACCTGCAATTGGCTGGCGCCGTCCGTCTTCGACGACGGCGGGGACGGCCACTCGCGCGTGCACCGTCAGCCAGGCGACGCGGGCCAGCGGCTGCGCGCCGAAATGGCATTGCTCGCCTGCCCGGTCGGCGCCATCGGAACGCGGGAAAAGCACGATCTCGCCGCGGCGCGCGCCGCGTTTCCGGAGCGGATCGCCGGAAGCGCAGGCGTCGAGGTCTATCATCTCGGCTATCACGCCGAGGCGAGCTTCGGCGCCGCGAGCTATCTCGTCCGGCGCGCCGGCGACAACGTGCTGGTCGATTCGCCGCGCTTCACGGCGCCGGTCGTCGGCGCACTCGAGCGCTTGGGCGGCGTCCGCGCCATGTTCCTGACGCATCAGGACGACGTCGCCGATCATGCGAAATTCCGCGCGCGTTTCGGCTGCGAGCGCATCCTGCACGCGCACGACGTGACGCGCGGCACGCGCGACGTCGAGAGAAAGGTGGAAGGCGTGGAACCGGTCGCGCTGGCGCCGGATCTTCTCGTCATCCCGGTGCCGGGCCATACGCGCGGCTCGGCGTGTCTGCTGGTGGACGAAACGTTTCTCTTCTCCGGCGATCACGTCGCCTGGAGCGACGAACGCGGCCAGATCTGCGCGTTCCGCGACTCCTGCTGGTACGACTGGCAGGAGCTCCGCCGCTCGATGGCGCGGCTCGCCGGGCACCGCTTCGAATGGATCCTGCCCGGCCACGGCCGCCGCTGCCATTTCCCCGCCGCGCGGATGAAGGCGGAGATGCGGCGCTGCCTCGACTGGATGGCTGACGCCTGAACGTGATTCCTCCTCCCCCGCTCTTGCGGGGGAGGGTAGGGTGGGGGCTGTCGACCGTCAAAGCTCTCCGACGTGAAAAGCCCCCCATCCCTCGCTGACGCTCGGACCTCCCCCGCAAGCGGGGGAGGAAAGATCGCCACGCTCGCGGCCGCCGTGCGCGCGGGCGACCGGCGCGCGCTGGCGCGCGCGATCACGCTCGTGGAGAGCACGCGCGCCGATCACCGCGCCGAGGCGAATGCGCTCTTGGCGGCGCTGCTGCCGCACACCGGCAGATCGATCCGGCTCGGGATCACCGGCGTGCCCGGCGTCGGCAAGTCGACCTTCATCGAGGCGTTCGGGCTGCATGTGATCGGCGCCGGCCACCGCATCGCCGTGCTCGCGATCGATCCGAGCTCGAAGCGCGGCGGCGGCTCGATCCTCGGAGACAAGACGCGCATGGAGCACTTGGCGCGCAGCGAGTCCGCGTTCATCCGCCCCTCGCCGGCGGGGGGCACGCTCGGCGGCGTCGCACGGCGCACGCGCGAGGCCATGCTCGTGGCCGAGGCGGCCGGCTTCGACGTGATCATCGTCGAAACGGTCGGCGTCGGCCAATCCGAGACTGCCGTGGCCGAAATGGTCGACATGTTCCTGCTGCTGCTGGCGCCGGCCGGCGGCGACGAGCTCCAGGGCATCAAGCGCGGCATCGTCGAGCTCGCCGACCTGATGGTCGTGACCAAGGCCGACGGCGATCTCGTGCCCGCCGCGAGCCGCACCCAATCGGAATACCAGCACGCGCTGCGCCTGCTGCGCCCGTCCGTGCCGGGCTGGACGCCGTCGGTGCTGCTGACCTCGGCGGTGGCGGGAAAGGGCATCGGCGAGGTATGGGGCGCGGTCGAGCGCTATCGCGCGGCGCTGGCCGCCAACTGCGCGCTCGAGCGCCGCCGCGCCGACCAGGCGCACGCCTGGATGTGGAGCGAGATCTCCGAGTCGTTGCTGGCGCAGCTCCGCGAGCACGAGGGCGTGCGCGCCGAGCTGAAGAAGCTCGAAGCCGCCGTCGCCGCCGACAGAATGACGCCGGGCGCCGCCGCCGACCGTGCGCTCGGCATTTTTTTCTCCGGCGCAAAACGCCGCTAGCTAGCCGAGGCGAATTCCGTTGCCACCGAACCAAGTGCCGACCGCGGAGGCGACCCGCCCGCGCGCGAACGCGCTGAACCACAGGATCGCGAAGGCCACGAGCGCCGGCACCGTGAGGTATATCAGCGCCCACGCTGCGGCTGGTCGAAACGCGGTCGAAGAGCTGCAGCGAGTGGCGCGGGGCCGGCGCGGCAGGGCGCCGCTTGACGGGGGCCGTGGGGATCGCCTAAGAACGGCCACCTGCCGGGCGCATTTTGGCCCGGCAACGTGTTTTCGGCATAATTTCAAGAAGTTAGGGACCGCGCCCATGGCCCGCCGCTGCGTCATCACCGGCAAAGACCCGCTCGTCGGCCACAATGTCAGCCACTCGAAGCGGCGGACCAAGCGTCGTTTCCTTCCCAACCTCCAGGCGGCCTCGCTCTGGAGCGACAGCCTCAACCTGCCGGTGAAGCTCCGCATCTCGACCGCGGGCCTGCGCACCGTCGAGCACAATGGCGGCATCGACGCCTATCTCACCGGCACGCCCGATGCGAAGCTCTCCGCCGAGGCCCGCCGCCTGAAGCGCCGCGTCGAGCGCGCCAAGGACAGGCGCGCCGCAGCAGCCTGACGCCGCGCACGGCGACACGCAAGAACCCGCCGTGAGGCGGGTTTCTTTTTCCTCACGCGAAAGCGCGTCTTGCGGGGGCTTTTGGGGGAAGATCGGGCTGCGTGCCGTGTTATTTCCCGCAACTGACTCTTTCAAACGGGAGGACCAACCGACATGGAACGCATCCCCGACGCCAAGGCCGACATCGTCAGCCTCGTGCCGGATGCGCCGCTCTCGCGGCGCGGGTTCGTCGTCACCTCGCTCGCCACCGGGTTCGCCGCTGCCGCCGGGCCAGTCATGGCCGAAACCATGATCAAGACCGACACCGCCGGTCTCGACGCGAGGGAGGTCAAGATCCCGGCGGCGGGCGGCGACATGCCCGCCTACGCCGCAGCGCCAGCGCAAGGCGGCCCGTTTCCCATCGTCCTCGTCGTCCACGAAGCCTTTGGCGTACACGAGCACATCAAGGATGTTGCTCGGCGATTGGCGAAGCAGGGCTATTTGGCGGTGGCACCAGATCTGTTCGCGCGCTTCGGCGATGCGACCAAGTACACGATGGCGGAAGTCCAGAAGCTGGTGAGCGATATCGTCAGCAAAGTCACTCCAGCGCAGATGATGGCAGATCTCGACGCCGCCTTGAGTTGGGCCGAGAAGAACCAGGGCGATGCCGCGAGGGTGGCCATCACCGGCTTCTGTTTCGGGGGCTCGGTCGTTTGGCTCTACGCCGCCCATCAGCCCAGGTTGAAGGCAGCGGTGGCTTGGTATGGCGGTCTGATGCGGCAAGGCTGGCCCAGGCAACCGATGGATGCCGCAAGAGAGGCGAAAATGCCGGTGCTCGGTCTCTATGGAGGCAAGGACCAGGGAATACCGATGGATCAGGTCGATATGCTGCGCGACGAACTCAAGAAAGCCGGCAGCAAATCAGTGATTCACGTCTATCCCGACGCCGGCCACGCCTTCAACGCCGACTACCGACCGACCTACCGCGAGGCCGACGCCAATGATGGCTGGAAGCGGATGATGGATTGGTTCAAGGCCAACGGCGTGTCCTGAGTCCGCGCCGAGTAAATACACCTGGGTGAGAGGGGCGGGTCTCGAGACCCGCCCCAATTGTTCAGAGCCGTTTCTCGTAGAAGATGCTGACGGGATCGGGTTTGTACGGCGGAAAAGCCGGGATGCGCGCGAAGCCCCAGCGTTCGTAGAGGCGGATCGCCTCGTGCTGGTGAATGCCGGTTTCGAGCCGCAGCAGTGCGCAGCGGTTGGCCCGGGCATGAGCGGCGAGGTGTTCGAGCAGCGCGCGCCCGAGGCCGCGGCCGCGCAGCGTGCCGCGCACGTACATGCGCTTCAGCTCAGCGAAATCGGGATAGAACTGGATTCCGCCGCAACCGATCGGCATCCCCTCGGCGCGCAATACGAAGAAATGCACGCCCTCGCGGATGAGCTTCTCGACGCTGTAGCCGTGCCGGCTCGCGGCCTGGTAGTGCGGGGTCAGGACAGCCTCGAGCTCGTCGATCAGCTTCATCGCATCGGCGGTGTCGGGCCTTTCGCGGACGATGGTGACGTTGGGCACGGGATTACCTGGCGGCGATGCGCCCCTCGACGCGCGCGGCCACCGTTCCCTTCTGCTTGATGAAGTCGATCACGGTGCCGGCCATGAGCGGCCCGGCGTTGGCATCGATGATGCGTTTCAGATTCTGCAGCATCGCATAGCCGTCGCCGCCGCCGGCGAGGAAATCGGGGACCGCGAGGCGGTAGGTGCGGTTGGGATCGAGCGCCCATTCGCCGACGAGCACGCTCTCGATGCGCTGACCCGCCGGCTTGGCCGGATCGAAGACGACCTTGACGCCCGAGACCTGCGGAAAACCGCCGAATTCCTGAACCGCGCGCGACAAGCCCTGCTCGAGCGCCGCCTTGATGTCCGATCCCTTGGCCTCGAGCACGAGCACCACATTGCCGAACGGCATCTCGGTGAAGACGTCGCGCGCGGTGATGCTCGATCCCGGCGGATACTCCTTGTTGCCGCGCAGGCCGCCGCCGTTGACGATCGCCACGTCGGCCCCGGTCGCGGCGCGCATCGCATCGGCGACGAGATTTCCGATCGCCGCCTCGCGCAGCCGCACGGCGGCGGCGTGGCTGTCCATCGCCGTTTCGGTCCTGCCGATGGGCTGGGCCATCTCGCGCTCGAGCTGCTGCTCGTAGCGCCGCACCAGCGCCTGCACGGCCGGATCGGCGACGACGCCGTAGTTGGCGACGAGGCGCCAGGACGGGATCGCCGTCACCTCGCCCTTGTCGATCACCACGTCGAGATCGGCGACGCCGAGGAACTCCGCGTCGCTGCCGGCCTTGAGGATGAGGACCCCGCGCTCGTACACCGTGATCGGAATGTGTTCGTGTCCGCCCAGGACCAGGTGCAGGCCGCGCACCTCCCGCACGAGTTGCTGGTCCTCGCGGAGGTTCATGTGGGTGACCGCCACGATCAGCTGCGCGCCCTCCTGCTTCAACTGCTCGACCGCCGTGCGCGCCGCGGGCAGGAACGGGGCGAAGTTCACCGGCGTGCCGCCGCGGATGTAGAGCCGCGCCTCGGGCGTCACCAGGCCGAAGAAGCCCACTTTGACCGGCCCCATCTGTAAAATCCGGGCCGCGGCCACGCCGGGAAAGGCCTTGCCGTCGGCGCCGAGCACGTTGGCGCCGAGCCACGGAAACTTCGATTCGCCGATGCGCTGGGCCAGCACGTCGGGACCGAAATCGAATTCGTGGTTGCCAAGCACCGCGATCTGGAGGCGCAACGCGTTGGCGAATTCGACCATGTGCGCGCCCTTGGTGATGCCCGAGAGCAGCGAGGGCGAGATGAGGTCGCCGCCGAAGGTGAGCACCGATTGAGGGGCGCGGGCGCGCTCGCGCTGGATCAGCGTCGCCATCGGCCCCATGCCGCCCACGCCGCGGCGCGGCGAGATCTGATACGCGTCGTTGAAGTGGAGGAAGGTGAGGCGCGTCGCGATACGCTGATCCTGCGCGCGCACCGAACCGACAGCGGCCATGCCGGCGGCGCCGGCGAGGGCGAGAGCGAGCGCGGCGAGGAGGGACCGGAGGCGCAGGAACATAATTTCTCCCGGACGGATCAGGCGAAGGCTTGCTCAAGATGCGCCGCGAGCGATTGCTCGGGCAACGCGAAAGCGGCGGCGAAAATCACGCGGAGCTTAGCCAAATCCGCGGCCTTCGGCTTGGCGCCGAGGCCGGCGAAATAAGCGGCGGCGTGGCCGGCGGCGTGGCCGGCCCGCGCCTCGGCGGCGAGGCCGGCCCGTTCGGGCAGGCCGGCGGCGGGCGAAGCGGCGAGCGTGAGCTGCTCTACGTGCTCGGCGTCGATCTCGATTTTCTGGATGCGCGCGCGCAGCTTCTGCACGAGCCCAGCATCGGCCGGATCGAAGCCGAATTTCAAGCGCTGGCGGAGCGGGCGCAGCGTCCGCACGACCTGCGCGTGCCAGGCCGCCACCGTGGCGAACGCGGCATCGAGCGCGGCGCGCGGCACCGGGCCGCGACCGCTTTCGGCGAGCCAGAGGCAGAACATCAGCGCGTTCACGTCGACGCCGTGGCGCTCTTGCAGCGCAAGGCAAGCGGGTGCGACACCGGGCTTGCCGTAGAGTGCAACCGAGAAATCCCAGAACGCGTGCGCGGGAAATTCCATGAGGGGTGACGGGTGCGGCCCAAAGGGCTATCTTCTAGGCCGAAATCGCGCGCCCCGAAACGGGGCGGAGGGAGAGAAGCGCGCCTTGAAGCTCGACGACGACCAGCGCGAGTTGCTGAAGAGGAAGCTCGAGGAACTGCGCACCGAGCACCGCGACCTCGACGACGTGATCGCGCGCGTGACCGAGGAGGCCCCGTTCGACCAGCTCCGCGTGCAGCGCCTGAAGAAGCGCAAGCTCATGTTGAAGGATCAGATCACCCACATCGAGAGCATGCTGCTGCCCGACATCATCGCGTGAGGTTTGCAGGGAGGCAGGGAGGCGGGGAGAAGTAAGAAGAAAGATTCACCACAGAGGCACAGAGCCACAGAGAAGAAAGAATGATCGCGCCGCAAGGGCGGCGCGAAGAGGTCCTTCCTTCCGCGCGCGTCTTCGCGCGCAACGATATCTTCTTCTCTCCTCGTTCTCTGTGCCGCTGTGGTGAATGTTCCTCCCTTTCTTCTCCCACCTCACCGTCTCCCTGCATTCTTTACCGCCTTGCGGCTCCGCGGTACGCCCGTATAGTCGCACCCCTTTTTCCGGCCCCGGGGATCGACCGATGCCTCGCCGCGCGCCGCCCGTCGCGATCGTGATGGGCAGCCAATCCGATTGGGACACGATGAAGGAAGCGGCCGCCGTGCTGAGGGAGCTGGGGGTGCGCCACGCTGCGCGCATCGTATCGGCGCATCGCACGCCCAGGCGCATGTTCGCGTTCGCCGAGGGCGCGAGAGCGGACGGCGTCAAGGTCGTCATCGCCGGGGCGGGCGGGGCCGCGCACCTGCCCGGCATGATCGCCTCGCTCACGACGCTGCCGGTCCTCGGCGTTCCGGTCGAGAGCAAGGCGCTCAACGGGCTCGATTCGCTGCTCTCGATCGCGCAGATGCCAGGCGGCGTGCCGGTGGGCACGCTCGCGGTGGGCAAACCCGGAGCGCGCAACGCCGGGCTCCTCGCGGCCGCGATCCTTGCGCTTGAGGATCAGGCGCTGGCGCGTAGGCTCGCGGCATGGCGCGCCAAGCAAACCTCGTCCGTCGCCAAGTCGCCCGTCTGAGCGGCGCGCATTGCCATGACGGCCGCAGCGATTCCGCCCGGCTCAACGATCGGCATCCTCGGCGCGGGCCAGTTGGGGCGCATGACGGCGCTCGCGGGCGCCGAGCTCGGCTACCGCGTCGCCGTGCTGACGCCTGAGGCCGATGCGCCGGCCTCGCAGGTGGCGGCGCTCACCATCCACGCCGACTACACCGACGAAGCGGCGCTCGCGCACCTGGCGCGGATCGCCGACGTGGTGACGCTCGAATTCGAGAACGTGCCCGCCCAGGCCGTGTCGTTCGTCGAAAGCCTCGGCAAGCCGATGCGGCCCGGCTCGCGCGCGCTCGCGGTGACGCAGGACCGCGTGGCCGAGAAGGAATTCGTGCGCCGCGCCGGCGGCGGCACCGCGTTCTACGAGCAGGTCGACAGCTTGAAGGCGCTGATCCCGGCGCTGGAGCGGATCGGCCGCCCCGCGGTGTTGAAGACGCGCCGTCTGGGCTACGACGGCAAGGGCCAGCGCATGATCGCGCACCGCGACAATCCGGTCGAAGCGTGGGACGGCATCGGCGGCAAGCCCGCGGTCCTCGAAGGCTTCGTCAGGTTCACGCGCGAGATATCGGTCATCGTCGCCCGCGGCCTCGACGGCGCCACGCGCGCCTATGTGCCGGTCGAGAACCGCCACCGCGAGCACATCCTGGCCGAGACGATCGCGCCCGCGCCGATCTCGCGCGGGCTCGCCGACCAGGCCGAGGCGCTGGCGGTGCGCCTCGCGACGCAGCTCGATCTTGTCGGCCTGCTCGCGGTCGAGATGTTCCTCACCGACGACGGGCGCATCCTCGTCAACGAGCTGGCGCCGCGCCCGCACAATTCCGGCCATTGGACCATCGACGCATGCCTCACGAGCCAGTTCGAGCAGCTCGTGCGCGCGGTGTGCGGCCTGCCGCTGGGTTCGCCCGAACGCCACTTCGACGCGGTGATGGTCAATCTCCTGGGCGACGACGCCGGCCGCTGGGCCGAGTATTTGAAAGAGCCCCGGGCGCGCCTCCATCTCTACGGCAAGGCCGAGGCGCGGAAAAACCGCAAGATGGGCCACGTCACGCGGCTCATCCCGCGCACCGACCGGCGCTGAGAAGCACGGAAAAAAAGATTCGCCACGAAGACACCAAGACACGAAGAAGCAAGAGAGGAACGGGATTGCACCGGAAGGGCGGTGCCAAGCAAGGTGTCTTACTTCCTTTCGCGCGCGTCTCCGCGCGCAGCCCGACATCTCTTCCCAATTTCTTCTCGCGGCTTTTCTTCTTCGTGTCTTGGTGTCTTCGTGGTGAAGCTTCTTCTTTCTTGCTTCTCGCGGTCCCCCGGCTTCACTCGTACCGTACGAAGGGCCCGTCGTCGCGGTAGGAGAAGATGGGCGTGCGCGCTTCGAACCGCGGCGGATCGGCGGCGTAGGCGATCAAGCGGTTCAGCATGAACTCGGTCACGTCGACGATGGGCATGTTCGCGAGCACCTCGGTGGCGAGATAGAAGCCAAGCTCGGAAAGCTCGCCCGAGCCCGCCAATTCGCCCCGCAACTCCTCCGCCCGTGCGACGAAGAAGCGGGCGTGAAACCGGATCGGACTCGCCGGCGAGGTGATGGCGCGGCCGAAATAGCGCAGGCGGTGCAGCCCCGGCGCGAGATCGCGCGCCTTCCAATGCGCCCATTCGGGATGTTGAACGCCGCCGATGTCCCCGATCTCGGCGAGCAACAGCCCGGTCTCCTCGAAGGTTTCGCGCACCGCGGCAAGGGCCAGCGCTTCGGCCAGCGCCGCGTCGCCGCGAACGCCCATCCGCGCGACCGCGCCGCCGTCGAGCGGCGTCGCCGGACGCACGGCGGCGTCGGCCGGGTCGAGCCGCCCGCCGGGGAAGACGAAGAAGTCCGGGACGAACGCGGCGCGCCGAGAGCGCCGGCCCATCAGCACCTCGGCGCCTTCGTTTCCCTCACGCCAGATGATCAGCGAACCCGCGTCGCGCGGCTTCACCGGCCGCTCGCCCGCTGCCACGCGCCCATGCCCGAGTGGCCGCCGCCCAGGATAGCCGCGCGATGATGCCATCAGGCGAAGCTAGCAGGGAGGCGAGGAGGCGGGGAGAAAAAGGTTCACCACGAAGGCGCCGAGGACAACCAAGCAGAAGGGAAGGAAGAAAGCCCAACGTTGCGCGCCAAGACGCGCGCGGAAGCAAGGGGTCTTCTTTTCTTCGCGCCGCTTTGCGGCGCAAACCTTATTTTTTCTTGGTGTCTTGGTGGCCTTGGTGGTGAAACTTTCTTTCCTACTTCTCTCCGCCTCTCTGTCCCCTTCCTTCAAATCTCACCGAAGTCGCCGCCGCGGCCTTTGCCGGAGGCGAAGCGGGCGGCGCCATCGCGGGCGCCCTCCATGAGCGGGGCCAGGCCTTCGCGGCCTTCCATCTTGAGCGCCGCGGCGAGGTCCATGTTCCACTGGCGGAACGCGCTCATCCTATCGGTGCGCATGCAGAGATCGGGGAAGCGCGCGATCTCTTTGGCGAGCTTCGCCGCCTCGCCGCGCGCATGTCCCGCGGGCACGAGCCGATTCGCGAGGCCCCAATCATAGGCTTCGCGTGCGGCCACCGGCCGGCCGGTCAGGATCATGTCCAGCGCCCGCCCCATGCCGACGATGCGCGGCAGCCGCACGGTGCCGCCATCGACCAGCGGCACGCCCCAGCGCCGGCAGAAGACGCCGAACACCGCCGTCTCCGAGGCGACGCGCAGATCGCACCAGAGCGCCAGCTCGAGCCCGCCCGCGACCGCATGGCCTTCGACCGCGGCGATGACCGGCTTTGCGAGCAGGCGGCGCGACGGGCCCATCGGCCCTTCGCCCTCGGGCTCGTAGTCGAACTTGCTTGCATCGCCGCCGCGCCCCGACAGCGATTTCAGATCGTAGCCCGCGCAGAAAACGCCGTCGGCGCCGGTCAGCACCGCCACCTTCGCCTCGTCGTTGCGCTCGAAGCTGTCGAACGCCTCGCGCAGGCGCTCGGCCTGCGCCGGATCGACGGCATTGCGCGTTTTGGGACGGTCCATCGTGACGATGAAAATGGGGCCGTCGGATTCGATGAGCAGGGACATGAGGGCCTCTTTACAATCGTTGCGCTGTATCTACATTGAATAGCCGGAGGTAGGAGGCCATGAAAACGCAGATCTCACGCTGGGGCAACAGTTTGGCTGTTCGCATTCCACGCGCATACGCAGATCAGGCCGGACTCAGGGAAGGCACAGCTGTCGAATTCGTCGCCGAGGGGAAGGCTTTGGTACTGCGCCGTCCGCGCTATCGACTGGATGAGCTATTGAAGCAGATCAAACCCGAGAACGTGCATGGCGAGCAGGATTGGGGACCGCGTGTCGGGCGTGAGGTATGGTGAGGCGGTCAGCTTATGCTCCCGATCGGGGCGATCTCGTCTGGCTCACATTCGATCCACAGTCGGGTCGCGAAATCCGCGGACGCCGTCCTGCGCTCACACTATCGCCGCGCGCTTACAACGCGCTGGTCGGGCTGGCGATATTTTGTCCGGTGACGAGCCACCAGAAGGGCTATGCCTATGAGGTCTTGCTGCCATCGAGGGGCAAGGTTGTTGGCGTGGTACTTGCCGACCACGTTCGGTCGCTCGATTGGCGAGCGCGTCATGCGCAATTCGCATCGAGGGCGCCGGATAGACTTGTCGACGAGGTGCTGGCAAAGCTGCACACGCTAGTGTGACCGAGATGCCGCCCTTGCCTGCGCGGTGATTGCGGCCCTCTCATCCACCTTCGCCTCGAGCTGCTCCAGGTTCGCGACGAGGCGGTGCGTGATGAGCTGGATCAGGTAGAACCCGAAATGCGGGTTCTGATAGTAGAGCTGCTTCAGCTCCGATTCGCCGATGGCGCTCAACTTCACGTCGGTCGCGGCCACGATCGTGCGCGTGCGCTTCCTCGACGGCGAGAACATCGCGATCTCGCCGACGACGCTGCCGGGGCCGAGCTCGACGTTGTGCTCGACGAGCTTGAGGCGCCCTTCCGAGACGTAGAACATCTCGGCCGCGTCGTCGCCCTTTTTGAACAGCGTCTCGCCGGCCTCGAGCGTGCGCGCGCGCATGAAGGGCAGGAGCCAGCCGATCGAGAAGTCGGTGCCGGCCGCCATGGCCGCGCGGCGCGTCAGCATCCACATCTCGCGCGTGCGCCAGCCGAGCACCGGGATCGTCGCCGCGTTGACGATGAAGGTCGGCCACGCCTCGCGCAGCAGCGCGAAGATCGCGAGGCAGAGGCAGGCGGTGATCGCGAACAGGCGCAGCGGGATGATCGTGCGCATCGCCATCGAGACGAGGCCCAAGAGCATGCCGAGATAGCCGACATAGTCGAACCAGGGGAGATTCAGGGCGAAAGTGCGGAGCGATTCGAGGGTCATGAATGCGGTCGCCGACTGGTTGGCGGAAGATGCGCGATCACGCAGAAATTGGTCAAGCATCACGCTCCGATTGCTCTGCGTTTACTTGAGAATCGCAGCAATCCAATCTAGTTCTTGCGATTGCCGATAGTGGGGAAACTCGTGATGACAAGATCGTTGGAGCACGCTGTGAGGAAGGTGAAGGCTCTGCCGTCCGGCGAGCAAGATGCCATCGCAGCTTTGATCCTCGATGAGCTGGAAGACAAGAGGCGGTGGGACAGGGCTTTCGCCGTCGGCGGCAGAGCCCTCGCCAAGCTGGCGTCCGAAGCCCGCGCCGAGCATCGCGCGAAGAAGACAAAGCCGCTCGACCCCGACAAGCTGTGAAATCGCGTACGACGGCGCGATTTCGACGCGCCTTTGCGCAGCTCCCAGGCTCGATCCAAGATCAAGCGAGAAGGGCCTATCGCCGATTCCGAGATAACCCGGCTCATCCAGGTTTGCGCTTCAAGCAGGCACAGGCGGATTTGTCGGTCTATTCGGTGCGTATCAGCAAGGGTTACCGCGCCCTCGGAACAGGTCGGGGGCGACGAGGTGATCTGGTTCTGGATCGGATCACACGACGACTACGAGCGCTTATTGGCCGAACTCCAGGGGCCGTCAGGCGGCCTTCCGCACTCGCCGGATCAGCCCCAGCACCTCGCGCGCGGCTTCGAGGATGTTCGTCCCGGGGCCGTAGATGGCCGCGACGCCGGCCTTGCGCATCATCTCGTAGTCCTGCGGCGGGACCACGCCGCCGAGGATCACGAGGATGTCGCCCGCGTTCTGCTTGCGCAGCGCCTCGACGAGGTGCGGCACGAGCGTCTTGTGCCCCGCCGCCTGCGAGGAGACGCCGATCACGTGCACGTCGTTCTCGACCGCCTGGCGCGCGGCCTCCTCGGGCGTCGAGAACAGCGGGCCGATGTCGACGTCGAAGCCCAGATCGGCGAAGGCGGTGGCGATCACCTTGGAGCCGCGGTCGTGGCCGTCCTGACCGAGCTTGGCGACGAGGAGGCGCGGACGGCGGCCCTCGAGCCGGGCGAACTCCTCGACCTCGCGCTGGACCTTCTCGAACGCCGCGTCGCCCTCGTGGCCGGCGGCATAGACGCCGGAAATCGAGCGCGTCAGCGCACGATGGCGGCCGAACACCTCTTCCATCGCGTCGGAAATTTCACCGACGGAGGCGCGCGCGCGCGCCGCCTCGATGCAGACGGCGAGCAGGTTCTCGTTGCCGCCCGCCGCCGTGCGCGTCACCGCCGCGAGCGCCGCCTTGACCTTGGCGTCGTCGCGCCTCGCGCGCACGCTCTTCAAGCGCTCGATCTGCTGCTGGCGCACCTTGGTGTTGTCGATGTCGAGGATCTCGACGCGCTCCCCGGTGTCGGGCCGGTATTTGTTGACGCCGACGATGACCTCTTCGCCGCGGTCGATGCGCGCCTGCTTGCGCGCAGCCGATTCCTCGATGCGCATCTTGGGCAGCCCGGCGGCGACGGCCTTGGTCATGCCGCCCATCGCCTCGACCTCCTCGATGAGCTTCCACGCCTCGGCGGCGACGCTCGCGGTCAGCGCCTCGACGTAGTACGAGCCGCCCAGCGGGTCGACGACGCGCGGGATGCCGGTCTCCTCGGCGATGATGAGCTGCGTGTTGCGCGCGACGCGGGCCGAGAACGGCGTCGGAAGCGCCAACGCCTCGTCGAAGCTGTTGGTGTGCAGCGACTGCGTGCCGCCCAGCACGCCGGCCAGCGCCTCGATCGTCGTGCGGATGATGTTGTTGTAGGGGTCCTGCTCGGTCAGCGAGACGCCCGAGGTCTGGCAATGGGTGCGGAGCGCGAGCGAGCGCTCGTCCCTGGGGTCGAAGGTCTTGACGATGCGCGACCAGAGCAGGCGCGCCGCGCGCAGCTTCGCGATCTCCATGAAGAAGTTCATCCCGAGGCACCAGAAGAACGAGAGGCGCCCCGCGAACTCGTCGATCTTCAATCCCTTCGACATCGCGGCGCGGACATAATCCCAGCCGTCGGCGAGCGTGTAGGCGAGTTCCTGCACGCACGTCGCCCCCGCCTCCTGCATGTGATAGCCGCTGATCGAGATCGAGTTGAACTTCGGCATCGCGCGCGAGGTGTACTCGATGATGTCGGCCACGATGCGCATCGAGGGCTCGGGCGGGTAGATGTAGGTGTTGCGGACCATGAACTCCTTCAAGATGTCGTTCTGGATGGTCCCGCTGAGCTGGCTTTGCCTCGCGCCCTGCTCTTCGCCGGCGACGATGAACATCGCGAGCACGGGCAGCACCGCGCCGTTCATCGTCATCGAGACCGACATGCGGCCGAGCGGGATCCCGTCGAACAGGATCTTCATGTCCTCGACCGAGTCGATCGCGACGCCGGCCTTGCCGACGTCGCCGACGACGCGCGGATGATCCGAATCGTAGCCGCGGTGCGTGGCGAGATCGAACGCCACCGAGAGGCCCATCTGCCCGGCTTTGAGAGCCTGGCGATAGAAGGCGTTGGATTCCTCGGCGGTGGAGAATCCCGCGTATTGGCGGATGGTCCAGGGCTTGACCGCATACATCGTGGCGCGCGGCCCGCGCACGAACGGCGCGATGCCGGGCAGCGAGGCCGCGAACTCGATGTTCTCGACATCGGCGGCGGTGTAGAGCGGCTTCACCGGAATGCCCTCGGGCGTGTGCCAGACGAGCGTCTCAAGCGGCTCGCCGCCCAGATCCTTGCGCGCCGCCGCCTCCCAGTCCTTCACGGTCTTCTTGCCGAACTCGCTCATCGCCCGCGTCCGCCCATGCGTTTGAACTAATCATTATATTGCGCATGCGAAGGGGCAGTAACCGGCAAAGATGGGGCTTGAAATTCGACACCGGAAGTTATAACTCATGTGATAACAGCACTGGACGAGCCCTATGACTGGGAAAATCAAGGTTCGAAAGATCGGCAATTCGCAGGGCGTGGTCCTGCCCAAGGAAATCCTCGATCGCCACGGCGTCTCCGAGGGCGATGTGCTCTACGTGATCGACACGGCGGAGGGCATCAAGCTTGTGCCGCACGATCCCGACTTCGAGGCCGTGCTGGAGTCGAACCGCGACTACATGAAACGGCACCGCAACGCGCTGCACGAGCTTTCCAAGCGATGAAGCGTGCGTCCGTTGAGCCGAAATGGCTCAGCAAGCGCATGCTGCTGGCGATCCACGACGAAGCGGTCGAAATGTTCGGCGGCACCGCCGGTATACGCGACGAGGGATTGCTCGAGAGCGCGCTGAGCCGCCCGCAGAACCGACACGCCTATGAGAGCGAGGCGACGCTGTTCGACCTCGCCGCCTCGCTCGGCCATGGCGTATGCAAGAATCATCCTTTCCTCGACGGCAACAAGCGAACGGCGCTGCTATCGGCGCGCGCGTTCCTGTTCCTGAATGGCCTCGCTTTCGAGCCGCGCGAGGTCGACGAGGTCGAGAACATGGTGGCCGTCGCCTCCGGCACTCTGGACGAATCTGGGCTGGCGGCATGGCTGAAGGAATTCTCGGCCCCGATTAAAGCAGGCCGGAAATAGCTCGGACCGCTCGCGCGCCGGCTTCAGCCGCGCCATACTTGTGCCTTGCTTCGAAGAAATCCCTGCGCCGCCGGCCTGGCAGGGTGGCGCGATTTTTTTTGCGAGGAGGACGCCATGCACGCGGTGGATCGCCTGTTTCGCTTCCTGTCGGTGACGGGGCTCTGGCTCATCGCTGCCATGCTCTACGTGGCCTTTTTCCACGAGGGCGGGCGGTTCCAGCCGGGAACGCAAGCCGCGCCGGGCCCGGCGGTGAGCTTCCCGGCCAAGTTCGCGGTGACGAATGCCGACGGGGCGCCGCTCAAGATAGTGGGCGAGGTCAGTCTGGCCCAGCCCGCGCAGCCGGCGCCGGTGCCGAAAGTGCGCTTGAACTGCAAGCTCACCGGCTCCATCACCACGGCGCAGCCCTCGCTGCGTCTCTTCAGCGACGCCTGGAAGCCCGACCGAGACTGGCCGATGGCGGCGAAGCTCGAATGCGAGACCGCGGAGCCCGTGCAATGAAGTTCTACGACTGCAAGCCGGCCCCGAGCCCGCGCCGCGTCCGCGTGTTCATGGCGGAGAAGGGGATCGAGATCCCGACCGTCCAGGTCGACCTGCGCAACGGCGAGCATTTGAAGCCCGAGTTCCGCATGATCAACCCGCATTGCACGGTGCCGGTGCTGGAGCTCGACGACGGCACGCGCCTCGTCTCCACCGCGGCCATCTGGCGGTATCTCGAGGAGACCTATCCCGAGCCGCCGGCTGATGGGCCGTTCGGCCAAGGAGAAGGCGATCATCGCCGACGCGCAGTGGCGCATCGAAAGCGAAGGCTTCGCGGCGGTCGCCGAAGCGCTGCGCAATTCCACGCCCGGCATGAAGGACCGCGCCATAACCGGCCACGTCAACTTCGCCCAGATTCCGGAGCTCGCCGAACGCGGCCGGAAGCGCGCCCAGGTTTTCCTCGAGCTGCTCGAATACATGGTGGGGCCGAAGCCTTTCCTCTGCGGCGACCGCATCAGCATTGCCGACATCGATGCCTTGATCGCGGTCGACTTCGCCAAGTGGATCAAGCTCGAGCTGCCGCAGGGCGCCGGCAACGCGCGCCGCTGGTACGAAAGCGTCGCCAGCCGCCCGAGCGCGAAAGCATAGCGTATGCCCGCGATTGCCTGGCGGAGGTGCTGGGCCTATTGTCCAGGTTGTCCTGCAACTTCAAGGGGGAATACCCATGAAACGTCTCTTCTCCCTGGCGCTCGGCGCCGGGTTGATCGTGGCCCTCGCGGCCTGCACCGGCCAGGAAAAGCCGAGCTTCCCGGGCGAGCCGGCTAGGACGGTGGACACGAGGGGCCGTGGACCCGCGGTCGCCGCGGCTCCGGGCCCGGTGAGGCCGGTCGATCCAAAATCGCTCTATGCGCGCCTCGGCCAGCGGCCGGGCATCGAAGCGGTGATGACCGACTTCGTCACCCGCGCGGCCACGGACCGCCGGATCGGCAAGCGCTTCGAGAAGACCGACGCCAAGGCGCTGATCGCCAAGCTCACGGATCAGCTCTGCGAGGCCAGCGGCGGCCCGTGCAAGTACGGCGGCAAGGACATGAGGACGGCCCATGCCGGCATGAAGATCACCGAGCGCGAGTGGAACATCACCGGCGGCCACATCGTCGCGGCCATGCGCGCGAAGAAGGTCGGGCGCAAGGAGCAACAAGAAGTGATGGCGGCGCTTGGCCCGATGAAAAAGGACATCGTCGGACAATAGCCGATCGGCCGGCAAGCGGGCGAGCTATGGTGTGAGGGCGGGGCCCCTGAGCGGCTCCGCCCTTTTTCGCTGCCAAATCCGGCCCCAGGGAGTGCGCGCCGTGCCGCCCAAAGCCAATCCGATGAACCTCAATGCGCTGCAACTGCGGACGCTCACCATTCTCCAGGAGCTGGCGAAGGACCCTTCGCACGCCTTGCCGCCCGAGCCATCGGGTGCGGTGGCGATCACGAATCTGCCGCATCCGCACGGCGACCATTTCCACGTCGGCCATTTCGTGGTGTCGAGCCGCGATGCCAGCGGCCTCTACAACGAAGCGGTCTGGAAGGCGCTGGAGAGGAAGGGCCTGGCGCGCGCGGCCTTCCCGCGGGTCATCGCGCTCACGCCCGAAGGCATTGCCTACGAGACCGGCGTCCGCGGAGCGATCCTGCACGGCGGCGGTCACTGAGCCGCCCGGCGTGGAAAGGCGCGGGTAAGCATAGGCTTTTACGATTTTTGCCCCGACGCCGCGCTCAATTCCCCGCCGCTGGGGGGCATGCATGTCGGAATTGGCTGCACCGGACGTCTGGACCCGCTGGAAGGTCGCGTGGGCGCGCGCCAAAGTGCTCGGGCGCGCGGTGTCGGAGTATTCGCGGCTCGTCGTGCAAGCCACGCGCACTTGGCTCATCGGCACGGCGACCGGCGTCGGCGCGGCCTGGCTCAACGTCCTGCCCGGCGTCACGGTCCCGGGCTGGGCCGTCGCCGGCATCATCCTGGCGACGATGGTCGCGGTGCAGTTCCAGGCTTTTCAGCGCGTGCGCGAAGAGCGCGAGGCGTTCGCGCGTGCGCGCGCGACCAATGCCGTGCTCGACGAGATCGCCGTGCTGCGCACCAAGGAGACCGAGCTGCGCAACCGCGTCGTGCGCGACCCGACCGCCTACGAAGAATGGAAAGCCGAGCTCGTGGCGCTGCGCAGCGAGATCCACATGAAGCTCGCGCGCGGCGTCTCGCAGGCCGAAGCCGAGACGTTCCACACGATCGGCAATCTGAAGCAGGCGGCCCAGGGCGGCATCAACGACGAGCACAATCTGCTGCTGGCGGTGGCCACGCGCGACCTCGACCATCTGGCCGATCTGATTCACGGCCACACGCGGTTCCACAACTAACGCGGCGGGCGTCGGCGCGGACGGACACGTACGATCACGGATCGCAACTCACCAGCGGAACGCGGCGACCGCGGCGATCGGGTGCTGGCCATCGGCCGCGCAGATGCGAGCGAGGGCGGCTGGCTCGGGATCCTCGAAGGGCGCGCTGCCCAGTTCCTTGGCGAGGATGCCTGTGCTGGTGACGAGCACCGCATCCATTCCGAACGCGGCCGCGCCGGCGATGTCGGTGCGCAGCGCGTCGCCCACCGCCAGCACGCGCGCGGGATCGGAAAGGCCGAGGCGCTTGAGGCTTTCGGCATAGATCGGCGCGTGCGGCTTGCCGTGGTAGTACACGTCGCCGCCGAAATCCTCGTAGCGGCGCGCCAGCGCGCCGGCGCAGAGTTCGCGGTCCGCGCCGCGCAAGACCTCGAAATCGGGATTGCAGCAGATCATCGGCAGCCCGCGCCGCGCGGCATCGGCGAGGAACGCCTCGTATTCCGCGAGCCCATCCAAGCGCCGGCGCGTCCCGACGTTGACGATGAAATCGGCGCCTGCAAGATCGCCGACGCGCTCGTGCGGCACGCCCTCGAGCACGCTGTCGTCACCGGGGGGACCGAGCAGGTGGCAGCGGTGCCCGAGCTTGCCGTGCCAATCGTCTGCGCGCTTCAGCAGCGCATCGTGGGCGGCTTCGCCCGAGGTCAGCACGTCGTCGTAGCCCGATCGCGGCACGCCCATCTCGTCCATGCGGTCGATGGCTAGATGCGAGCGGCGCGGGGCGTTCGAGAGGATGAGCACGCGTTTCCTCCGCCGCTTCAGCTCGGCGAGGCACTCCACCGCGCCCGCCCAGGGGCGGATGCCGTCGTGGATCGTGCCCCAGAGATCGAGGATGAAGCCGTCGTAGCGGTCAGTCAGCGCAGCGAGGCCGGGCAGGATCGGGACGGCGGTGGCGGGTGCGTGCATGGAGAGAAAGCCGGCGTGCGCCAGGCTTGTCCGCTGCGAAGGTGGCAGGGACGGCGGCGCGCCTGTCCTGGAAGTCGGAGCCCGGGCGGGCGTCAGAAGCCTTCGCGTTCCATCCGCTTGCGCGCGAGCTTGCGCGCCCGGCGAACCGCCTCCGCCTTCTCCCGCGCCTTGCGCTCGGAGGGCTTCTCGTAGCTGCGGCGGAGCTTCATTTCGCGGAACAGGCCCTCGCGCTGCATCTTCTTCTTGAGCGCCTTAAGGGCTTGGTCGACATTGTTGTCTCGGACGATGACCTGAACGATGGGTCGTACTCCTCTGGCTGGGGCCCGCTTGCCTTATATGCGAGGCGGGTCAAGTTAACGCAAAAACAGCGACGGCGCGAAACATGTCCCGCGCCGTTCAAGATTACGCGCCGTTCGAGATTATGTTACTAACACAATCCTCGCCCCCTGTGAAGGCTTGGGGGCGGCCTTCGTTCACGACAAGGAGGGCGAGGGACGGCAAGAGGGGGGCCACCCGAGGGCCGAGGAGTTGGCGATGGACACGGCGAGCTGGAATCGGGCCCGCGAGGCGGTAGTGGCGGCGGCGCTGCCGCATGTGCCCTTCGACGGGTGGACCGGGCGTGCGCTCGTGGCGGGTGCCCGGGCCGCCGGCATGGAGGCGGCCGACGCCCAGCGGCTGTTTGCGCGCGGGCCCATAGAAGCCATCGAGGTCTACAGCGCGATGGCCGACCGCGCCATGGCCGAGGCCGTGGCGGCGCTCGATCCCGAGACGAAAGTGCGCGACCGGATCGCGGCCGGCATCCACGCGCGCCTCGATTTCGCCGCACCGCACAAGGAAGCCATGCGCCGCGCGACCAACATGCTCGCCCTGCCGCACAACGTCCCCACGGGCCTGCGCCTCCTCTACCGGACCGTGGACGCGCTCTGGTATGCCGCGGGCGACAGGGCCACCGATTTCAATCACTACACCAAGCGCGCGATCCTGGCGGCGATCTGCTCCGCCACCTTTCTCTACTGGTTCAACGACCGCTCGATCGACCATGCGGCCACGCTGTCGTTCCTCGACCGCCGCCTCGATGAGCATGGCCGCCTGCACGGCGCGATGGAGCGGTTGAGGAAGCGGGTCGAGGGCCTTCCGAACCCGTTCCTCTTCGCCGAACGCTTCCGCCCCGACCGCCGCCGCGGGCGCCGGGGGACGTTGTAAGGCAGCGCCCTGCCAATACGGTCAATGCAGAGTAAACGCCGGCGCTCGCTCCGCCTCGGCCTCTGCGCAATAAGCGAAACGGAGCGGCAGCTCGCGCGCGCCGCGCTTTAGCGCGGCGGCGAACATGTCGATTGCGGCCAGCAGCACCCTCAATCCCTCGTCGCGCACGAAATTGCCGGCGACGAGCTTCGCCAGAGCATGCTGCTCGCGCTGCACGGCGGTCACGAGCGTGAGCAAGCCCACTTCGTCCGGTCCGATGCAGGGGCAACAGGGTTGGTGGTACGCGATGTTGCGCTGGGCGTGCGCGGTGAGCACGCCGATCATCGCCTCGAGGCCCTTCATTGCCGCGCGCGCCTCGCCCGCATCGAGCTCGTAGGCGAGCGAGCGCCACAGCATCTCGCGCTGCGGGCCGCCGGCAAGCCAGCGGCGCAGAGAGCGGATGACGAGTTGCTCGGCCTCGGTCAGATCGCCGAAACGGTCGGTGGGCGGCGGTAGTTCCGGGAAGTCGGTCACCATGCCTCGCTTTCTCTCCGCAAGTCAGAACGAACGGCGCAAGCGGCAGTCCCGAAACTATTGCAATTAAGAATGAGTTGCAATAGCAAAACAGAAAGTCACCTGAAACCGGGCGGCTCGTTGGGTGCGTCAGCGCGCGAGGCGATAGCCGGCGTCGATGGCGATAGGGCCGTCGGCCAGAACCAAACCGCGCTCGGCGAGATCGATCACATGCGCGAAGACCGAGCGCGCGGCCGCCGGATAGAGAAGCGGCGGAATCGTGTTCCCGTAGATGCACGGGACCATGTCGCGGATGCGGCCGATGCCTTGGCGCAGGCAATAGAGGATCGCGGCTTCGCGCTCGCGCCGGTGCAAGATGAAGGTGGCGACGAACGGCTTGGGATCGCGGATCGGCCCGCCATGCGTCGGCCAATAGACCGCGTCGTTGCGCCGCTGCAGCAGGTCGAGGCTCGCCATGTAAGCGCGCATGTCGCCGTCGGGTGGCGAGATCACCGAGGTCGACCAGCCCATCACGTGGTCGCCCGAGAAGAGCGCCTTCTCCTCCCCGAGCGCGAAGCAGAGATGGTTCGAGGTGTGGCCGGGCGTGTGCACGGCTTCGATCGTCCAGCCGGCGCCCTCGACGATTTCGCCATGCGCCAGCTGCCGGTCCGGCGCGAAATCGAAGTCGCCGCCTTCCTCGACCTTGACCCCTTGTTCATGCTTGCCGGCGCCATGCGGGGCGCAGCCCCAGACGGGGGCGCCGGTCGCGCGCTGCAGCGGCCGCGCCAGCGGCGAGTGATCGACGTGCGTGTGCGTGACGAGGATGTGGCTGACGCTTTCGCCGCCGAGCGCATCGAGGATCGCCTGAAGATGGCTCTCGATCATCGGCCCGGGATCGATGACCGCCACCTTGCCGCGCCCGACGATGTAGGTGCCGGTGCCGTGGAACGTGAAGGCGCTCGGGTTCGGCGCCACGACGCGCCGGATCAGCGGCGAGACCTCGCGCGCCTCTCCCGGCGGAAAGTCGGGCGCGCGGTTGAACGGGATTTCGACGGGCATTGCCTGCTTCTAGCAGATCGCGCGGCGCTCAGGCGACCGAGGGACGCGGCCCGAAGAGAATGATCGCGGCGCCGATGAGGGCGACAGCGCCGCCGACAAGGTCCCAGCGGTCTGGCCGCGTGCCTTCGACGAGCCAGAGCCAGCCCAGCGAGGCGACGAGATAGACGCCGGCATAGGCCGCATAGGCCCTACCGGCGAAGCCCGCATCGATGCGGGTCAGCAGATAGGCGAAGGCGGCGAGCGAGAGCGCGCCGGGGACGAGCCAGAACGGCGAGTGGCCGAGCCTGAGCCACGCCCAGAACGCGAAGCAGCCGGCAATCTCCGCGATGGCGGCGAGGAGATAGATGAGGAAGGCGCTGATCGAGGGCATCGAACCTGGTCAATCCAGCCGCGCGACGATCTTGCCGAAGACGTCGCGGTTCCTGAGGCGCTCGATCGCCGTGGGGAAGTCCTCGAGCTTGATGACCTGGTCGATCACGGGCTTCATCCCCGCCGCCATCTTCTGGAGCGAGTCCTTGCAGTTCTGCACGGTCGAGCCGAACGAGCCGATGATGCGCAGCTGCTGCTGGAAGATCGTGTAGAGATTGGTCTCGGCGCTGATGCCGCTGGTCGAGCCGCAGGTGACGAGGCGGCCGCCGCGCTTCAGCGACAAGAGCGATCCCGCCCAGGTATCCGGTCCCACATGCTCGAACACCACGTCGACGCCGCGCTTGCCCGTGATCTTGCGCACGGCGCCCTCGAAGCGGTCCTCGCGGTAGTTGATGACGTGATCGGCGCCGAGCGCCTTGGCCTTGGCCATCTTGTCCGCGCTGCCCACCGTCGTGATCACCCGCGCCCCGACGAGCTTGGCCATGCGGATCGCCGCCGTGCCGATGCCGCTGCCTCCCGCGTGCACGAGTATCGTTTCGCCGCGCACGAGCTTGGCGTTGTCGAACAGCATGTGCTGCACGGTGGCGAAGGTCACCGTCGTGCAGGCGGCATCGGTCGGGCTGACCAGCGACGGCACGCGGACCAGCCGGCTCGCCGGCACGACAAGCCGGTCGCGCGCCATGCCGTCGACGTGAAAGCCCATGATGCCGCCGACGTTCTCGCACAGATTCTCGCGGCCGGCCTTGCACGGCTTGCATGTTCCGCAGAACACGCCGGGATAGACGACGACGTTTTCCCCCTCGCGGAAGCCGGAAACCGCGCCGCCAAGCTTTTCGACCGTCGCCGAGCACTCGACGCCCACCACGAGCGGCAGTGTCCGCTTGGCGAAGGCCATGCCGCGCAGGCCGAAAAGGTCGATGTGGTTGAGCGCGATGGCGCGCACGCGCACCTGCACTTCGCTCGCCTTCGGCGGCGGAGGATCGTCGGCCTCGCCCAGTTCGAGATGCTCTTCCTTGATCAGGCGCAATGCGCGCATGGCGTCAGTTGTGCTTGTAGGGGCGGGTCCCCGACCCGCCCGACAGCGCATCCGCCGCGCCACCTCGGCGTCCGTTGCACGGCGGCAGCAGGGCGGGTCGGGGACCCGCCCCTAGGAAGGAAGCATCATGCTTTCGCATTACGCGGCGCCGAACACGAGGCTCACGTTTTGTCCGCCGAAGCCGAACGAGTTCGACAGCGCGAACTCGACCTTCTGCTTGCGCGCCTGGTTCGGCACCACGTCGAGCGGGATCGCGGGATCGGGGATCTCGTAGTTGATGGTCGGCGGCAGCACGCCGTCCCGGAGCGACAGGATCGTGAACGCGGCCTCGACCGTGCCGGCGGCGGTCAGACAATGGCCGACCATCGACTTGTTGGAGCTCACCGCCACCTTCCTGGCGCCGTCGGCGCCAAAGACGTTGACGATGCCGAAATGCTCCATCTTGTCGTTCTCGGGGGTACCCGTGCCGTGGGCGTTGATGTAGCCGACGTCCTCGGGCCGCAAGCCGGCGTCTTCGATGGCGCCTTGCATGCTGCGGATGATCGCCTGTCCGTTCGGGTGGCTGCGCGTGCGGTGGAACGTGTCGGCCGCCTCGCCGATGCCGCGTACGTAGCCGAGGATCGCGGCGCCGCGCGCCTTCGCGTGATCGGGATCCTCCAGCACCAAGGCCGCGGCACCCTCGGCCATCACGAAGCCGTCGCGGTTCTTGGAGAAGGGGCGCGAGGCCTTGGCCGGCGGCTCGTTCTTGGAGGAGAGTGCCGAGAGCAGTGAGAAGCGGATCAGCGTCTCCTCGCTGATCGAGCCGTCGGTCGCGACCGCCAGTGCGGCGGGCGCATCGCCGCGCCGGATCGCTTCGACGCCGAGCTGAATCGTGGTCGCGCCCGACGCGCAGGCGGTGGTGAGCGTGATCGGCGACCCGGAGACGCGGTATTTCTCGGCCAGGCGATCGCCGAGCGTGCCGTTCAGGAAATCCTCGTAGAACGGCGCCAGCTCCGGCGGCGGTGGTGACAGCGCGCGGCCCAGGCTGTAAGGGCTGCTCTCGCCGCAGCCAAGGCGCGCCGAGAGATCGCGGCGCGAAGCCCAGTCGTGCTCGATCGGCGGCGCCGCGAGCACGAGCTCGCCGGGAAACTCCTGGTCCGACATCCCTGCCATGGCCAGCGCCTCGGCCAGCGCGCGGTCGGCCATCGCGTAGCTGTGCGAGGGAATGGTGATGGGTCCGTCCCCCATGAAGTCGACCGAGCCGGCGATCGTCGTGCGCAATCCCTCGATGGGAAAACGCGCAATGCGGTGAATGCCCGATTCGCCGGCGGCGAGGCGCCGCCAATTCTCGGCCACGCCCACGCCGAGCGAGGTGATCATGCCGATACCGGTCACCGCGATGGGCTTGTTCGTTCCATCAGCCATCGATCGCCTCCACCAGCACCATGCCTTCGCCCTTCGAGTGGCCCCAGCTCGTGACCAGGATCTGGCCCACGCGCCCGTCGAATTCCGCTTCGACCGGCTCGGCCGGATCGAGCGGCGGAAACAACGCGCCGCGCTCAAGCGCCGCCGCCGCGAGCACGAGGTTCTGCAGCGGCGCGCATTCCATCGCGTGCCCCAGCGCGGCGGCGGTGCCGCGCACCGGCAGCCCCGTATCGCCCGCGATCGCGGCGAGGAATTCGCGCTCCTCGGCGGTGATGCTGCCCCGGCCCGAGGCGCCGCTCAAGACCGCGAGCGAGCCGGCCTTGAGGAGCGGCAAGAGCCGCGCGAACTCGCGCTCGGCCACCTTGGCGGCGGCGCCGGGCTTCCGCGCCGTGCGCTCGGATTCGACCGCGAGGAGCCGCGCGCGCGGCTTGGCGCCGCGCCGCTCGGCGCGTTCGCGCGCCTCGACGACGAGGAACGCGCCCGACGAGCCCAGGCAAATGCCGGAATCGGTGCGGCGCCAGAGCGGCCGCCAGTCGCCGGTCATGAGAATGGCGCCGGCGTGATATTGCTGATGGATATCCGGCCGTGCGGCATTGTAGGCGGCGCCGACGAGGAAAATATCGCCTTGGCCGGCGGCGCAGCGGCGCAGCGCCACGCGCAGCGCGTCCACGCCCGCCGCTTCTTCGCCCATGAAGGTACGGCTCGACCCGGACACGCCGTGGATGATCGAGATGTTGCCGGCGAAAAGATTCGGCAGCTGTGCGAGAAAGAGCGTGGGCCTCAGCCCGTCGGAAAGCTGCCGGTTGAGGAAGGCGCCGCGGTCGTTGACCGTGTCGAGCTTGGCGAGGATCTGGCGGTCGAGCTCCCAATCGCGCTCGCCGGCGCACGAGGCGGCGATGAGGTGGGTCTGCTGCAGAAGCGCCGCGTCGCCCTTAAGGCCCGCCATCTCGAGCGCGAGGCCGGCGGCATAGGCGCCGTACTGCATGAGCGGGCCCATCGCGCGCTGGTCGCCGGGCTTGGGCACCTGGCGCTCGAGCGCGTAGTCGCGGATCGGATGAATGGGAAACGGCGCGCAGGCCTCGGCGTCGAGCGACTGGCGCCAGCGCGCGGGCGCCGCCAGCGCGTCGAACCATGCGGCGGGCGTCTCGCCGAGCGGGCACAGCAGGCCGTAGCCGGTGATCCAGACTTCGCGCGCCATTCCTCACCTTGATCGCCGCGGCGCCGCAGGCGCGGGCCGGCGCGCAGGCGGCGTCAAACCAGCCCGATCTCCCGGGCGAATTTGCGCGCTTCGCCGCGCAGAAACTCCGAGGGAAACGGCAGTGTGCCGAGGCGAATTTCCGCTTCGGCGACCTTCTTCCCTGCGTGGGTGACGTGGCCCGTCGCCGCCACATAGCCCGCGCCTTCTTGCACGAGCCGGGCCTCGGCGGCAAGCACGGCGCCCGGTTTGACCATGCCGCGCACGCGCGCGTTGTCGACGCCGATCAGAACCGGCATGCGCCGAAACTCGTGCAGCACCAGCACCAGCATGCCGCAAGACTGCGCGATGGCCTCGATCATCAGCGTGCCGGGCAGCAACGGATGGCCCGGGAAGTGGCCGTCGAAAATGGAGGATTCGTGCGGCACGTCGCAGCGGCACACGATGGCCTTGCGCGGCCGGTCGAGGCGCTCGACGCGGTCGATGAGCTGAAATCGTTCGAACCGCATTGTCGGCGCGGATGCGCGGGTTCAGGCGGCCGCCTTTTGCGCCACAAGCGCGTCGATGTGGCGGACGAGATTGCGCATGACGAAGAACTCCTCGGCCTTGGCGCGGCCTTCGTTGACGTCCTCCATCCACTTCTCGACCGGCATCTTGATGCCGAACTTCTTGTCGATGGCGAAGGTCACGTCGAGAAAGTCGAGGCTGTCGATGCCGAGGTCGTTGATGGCGTGCGAGTCCGGCGCGATGGTCGTGCGGTCGATCGAGCTCACCTCGGCGATGATTTCGGCCACCGCGTCATAGGTTGCCTGGTTGTAGTCCGCCATCACGCGATCTCCTTGCCAACGATACGGCCGTTCGCCCGCAAGCGTGGCCGTCGTGCGCAGTCATTTTCTCGGCTGAGCGGGGCGTTTTGCGGCATGGGCGGGGCCGATGTCAACCGCCGGGCCGCCGCATCGGATTCGGGGGCGCTGTCTCAGCGCCGTGCGTGCTTCGAGGCTCGGGCGCCCCGGGGCGCCCGAGCGCCCTCAGAGCCTGTGAATCTTTCGTGAGGTGGGCACATTTTGGTAGCGCGAGCGAGGGCGAGGTGATTCTGTGGCGGCCATCGTCCGAGTGATGCTGAGGGGCGCGATGGGCCAGGAAGAGCTG
>Ga0187893_10000754_pt1 | contig 82862 bp, 76 predicted proteins | sample MA1701074metaG_FD_139574 | JGI IMG/M metagenome (GOLD analysis project Ga0187893, IMG submission 139574) | White microbial mat communities from a basaltic lava cave in the Kipuka Kanohina Cave System on the Island of Hawaii, USA - MA170107-4 metaG ... | reverse complement strand
GCGCGCTGGGCCGAGGCGAAGGACGTGGCGGAGCCCGCGGTCGTGCGCGCGCTGCTCGCGGGTGCGGGCCTCGACGCGGACGCCGCGCTCGCGCGCGCGCAGTCGGAGGAGCTGGTCGCCCGGCTGAAGAGCGACACCGAGGCCGCGGTGGCGCGCGGCGTGTTCGGTGTGCCGACGGTCTTCGTGGGCGACGAGATGTTCTGGGGCAACGACCGCTTCGAGCTCGCGCACTGGTACGCCCAGAAGGCGCCGCGTTAGCTAGGCGGCGGCGGGCCTCTCTGCCGCCTCCGGCGCGGCGCGCGAGAACTGCATCACGCCGTCGTCCACGCGACCGAGGCCGAGCGCGAGCCAATCGAGCAGGTAGTTCTGGTAGAGCCGCCACGGGCGCCGCGAGCCCTGCTTCGGGAAGAGCGCCCGCGCACGCTCCACGTAGCCGGAGCTCAGGCCGATCAGCGGCTCGCCCGCCACGCTCGCGTCCGTGAGCGCGGGCCGACACTGGTCGAAGCCGTGCGCCTCCATGTGGTTCAGGAGCCGGCAGACGTACGCGCAGGTGAGGTCGCACTTGAGCGTCCAGGACGCGTTCGTGTAGCCGACCGCCATTGCGAGGTTCGGCACGCCGGAGAGCAGCATGCCCTTGTAGGCGATCGCCTTCGGCAGCTCGACCTCGACGCCGTCGACGCAGAGCGAGAGGCCGCCCAGGAACTTCATGTTGAGGCCCGTCGCCGTCACGATCAGCTCGGCAGGGAGCTCCGCGCCCGATGCGAGGCGGATCCCCGTCTCGGTGAAGCGCTCGATCCGATCGGTCACGACGCTCACCCGCCCCGCCCGGATCGTCTCGAACAGGTCGCCGTCGGGGACCAGGCAGAGCCGCTGATCCCACGGCGCGTAGGCCGGGGAGAAGTGGCGCTCGACGTCGTAGCCGGGCGCGAGCGCCTCACGCACGCCGCGCAGGATCAGGCGCCGCGCGCGCTCGGGCCAGCGCCGGCAGAACTGGTACACGAGCGTACCGAGGAGCACGTTCTTGGCGCGCGTGAGCGCGTACGCGAGCCGGCTCGGGAGGAAGCGGCGCAACGCGTTCGCGAGCCGGTCCTCCGCCGGCAGCGAGACGATGTAGCTCGGCGAGCGCTGGAGCATGGTCACGTGCGCGGCGCGCTCCGAGAGCGCGGGAACGAGGGTGACGGCGGTGGCGCCGCTCCCGATCACCACGACCCGCTTCCCGTCCCAGGCGACGTCCTCGGTCCACTTCTGCGGGTGGACGATGCGCCCGAGGAAGCGCTCAACACCCGGGAACTCGGGCGTATAGCCCTGCTCGTAGTCGTAGTAGCCGGCGCACACGAAGAGGAAGCTCGCGGTGAAGCGGACGGGCTCGCGCGCCTCGCCGCGGTCGGCCTCGACCGTCCAGCGCGCCGTCTCGCTCGACCACGCCGCGCGCTTCACGGCGTGCCGGAAGCGGATCTGGCGGTCGATCCCGGCGGCACGCGCCGTGTCCTGGAGGTAGGCGAGGATCGCGGGGCCGTCCGCGATCGCCTTCGGGCTCGTCCAGGGCCGGAACGAGTAGCCGAGCGTGTACATGTCCGAGTCGGAGCGGATGCCGGGGTAGCGGAACAGGTCCCAGGTGCCGCCGATGCGCTCGCGCCCCTCGAGGAGGGCGAACGTGCGCGAGGGACAGTTGGCCTGGAGGTGATGGGCCGCGCCGATGCCGGAGATGCCGGCGCCGACGATCAACACGTCGAAGTGCTCGGTGGTCATGGGCTCGGCTCGGGCTCCGCGGGCGCGGCGGCCGGAAGACCCTAACGAGGAAGCGCCGCTACTGGAAGAGCGCGCCCAGGAGCTTCCAGTAGGCCGCCTGGGCGGCGAGCATCAGACCCGCGGCGGCAAAGAGCACGTAGTGGAGGCGCGCGAGCGGGGAGCGGGCGCCCGGCCGGAGGCCGCGCCAGGCGAAGACCGGGAGCGTCAGCGCGAGCAGCGAGCCCGCGAGGAGAGCCCCGAAGCCGGCGCGGAGGGCGGGCGAGAGCGCGATCAGCAGGTCGGGGAAGCGCTCGGGGCGCAGCTCGGTCGCGATGGCGTCGAGCCCGCTCAGCAAGAGCAGCGCGACGAGCGCTCCGGCCGCGCGCGCCGCGAGGGGCGTCGGGCTCGGCGCGGCGCCCGCCACGCGCCGCGCGGCGGCGCCGAGGAGCCAGCCGACGAGGCTCCCGGCCAGCAGCAGGGCGGCGGCTCCGCCCGCCACCGCGTGCAAGCGCGGGCTCCGCCACCACGGCACGCGGTCGAGCGTCAGGAAGCCGCCCAACACGAGGTGCTCCACGCCCGTGTCGGGCTCGACGAAGAAGTGCGCGTAGCGCTCCTCGTCCTCGTAGCGGAACAGGTCCGGCTCCACCTCGACGAGACGCACCGCGAGGCCGGCTCCGGGCGTAGTGACCGTCAGGCCGCCTTCGTCGTTCGCGCTCACCTGCGCGTGGATGATGAGCTGGCCGAGCTTCATGAAGTCCCCGCGGATGCGGCGGTTCATCACGTAGGTGCCGGTGTAGCGGTCTGCGCGCGCGGCGAAGTCGGCGGGCGGCTCGAGCCGCGGCGGCCGCGCCTCGGGCAGATAGTGCTCCACCAGGGACCGCGTGAACGCGGCATAGAACGCGAAGGTGTCGAACATCCCGTTCGCGGACGCGAAGACGCCCCAGCCGAGCTCCGGGAAGAGGAGCACCAGGCTCTCGAAGCCGCGCCAGTCACCGCCGTGGCCGACGGCGCGATGCCCGTTCCGGAAGCTCTCCTCGAAGCCGTAGGCCCAGCCGCTGAGCTTGGGATGGACTGAGAAGTGGCGCTCCTGCATCAGCCGCTCGGTGGCGGGGTCGAGGAGGCGCGCCTCGCCCTGCTGGAGGTGCGCCAGCATGAACTTCGCCATGTCGCGGGCCGTGGTGTTGAGCTCCGCGGCGGGGCCGAGCAGCGTGTGGTCGAAGCCGAGCGGGCGCTGGCGACCGGCCTCGTAGAAGTAGGGGACGGCGAGCGCGGGATCGAGCGGAACGCGCAGGAAGAAGCGGCTCTCCTTCATGCCGAGCGGATCGAACACGTGCTGTTGCACGTACTCGGTGAACGACTGCCCCGAGGCCCGCTCGACGAGGTGGCCGACGAGCGCGATGCCGTGGTTCGAGTAGCTCACCACGCGGCCCGCGGGCATCACGCGCGCCGGCATGCGCGCGGCGAGGTACTCGCCGAGGGGAGGCAGCTCCGCACCGAGCACACGGCCGCTGTGGAGGAAGCGGTCGTCGAAGCCCGCGGTGTGGGTCAGCAGCTGGTGCAGCGTGACCGGCCCGCCGAACGCCTCCTCGATGCGGAAGCCCTCGAGGTAGGTGTTCACGTCGGCGTGGAGGTCGAGCTTGCCCTCGGCCACGAGCTGCATCGCCGCGGTCGCGGTCACGAGCTTGGAGATCGAGGCCACGCGCACGCGCGTGCGCTCCCCGTCCATCGGGCGGCCCGTCTCGACGTCCGCGAGACCCCAGCCCTTCGTGAGCAGCACCTCGCCGTCGCGCACCACGGAGAGCACCAGGCCCGGCGCGTGGTAGGCCTCGAGCAGCGCGGGCACGGCGCCGTCGAAGAACGCCTCGACCTCGCGCGGGTCGCGCGGCCCGGGCGCAGGCTCGGCGTGGGACGCGGAGACGGCGAGCCCGGCCGCGATCGCAACAAGAGCGTTCCTCATCTCGTCGCCCCCAGCTTCGAGGTCGCGGCGAGCTCGGCCGCGCGCCGCGCCATGTCGAGCACGACCTGGCCGAAGCTCGCCATCTTCGGGTTGTCCGCGCCGCCCGCCACGTAGCGCGCGTAGCCGCCCTCGAGCACGCACGCCATCTTGAAGCGCGCGAGCACCACGTAGTAGTCGATCGCGTCGAGCGCGAGGCCCGAGCGCTTCGCATAGCGCTCCATCAGCTCCGCGCGGCTCTGCATGCCGCTGTAGTCGAAGTAGAGCGCTTGCGTGCGATCCTCAGCGGGGTCGGGCCAGCCCATCAGCACCCAGCCGAGGTCGAGGAGCGGGTCGCCGACCGTGGACATCTCCCAGTCCACGACGGCAGCCATCCGCGCCGGCGCGCCGTGCCGGAACATCACGTTCGCGAACTGGTAGTCGCCGTGGATGATCCCGGGCCGGAACGTCTTCGGCGTGTGCGAGCGGAGCCAGCTCGCGGCCGCGTCGAGGCCCGGGAGCGCGCGGAACGAGAAGCTCGCGAGGTGCGCGAGCCAGCGGTCCACCTGGCGCTCGAGGAAGCCTTCGGGCTTGCCGAAGCCCTCGAGCCCGCCGGCGCGCCAGTCGACGCGCGAGAGGCTCGCGATCGCGTCCACCAGCTCGTCTCCGAGGCCCTTCTTGGATTCCACGTCGGAGCGGAACGGCTCCGGCAGCGGCCCCATCGGCGTCCAGCCCTCGACCCAGTCCATCACGTAGAAGCAGGCGCCGAGCACGGCGGGGTCGTCGCAGACGCCCAGTAGGCGCGCGTGCGGGACGTCGCTGCCCGCGAGCGCCGCGAGCACGCGCGCCTCGCGCAGCATCGTCTCGTTCCGGTCCTTCGGCACGACGCGCGGGGGCCGGCGCAGCGCCATGCGCGCCCCGCCGCGGCGGATCTCGAAGATCTCGTTCGATGCGCCGCCGCTGACGAAGCGCGACGTCGGCGTCTCGCCCTGGCCCGGCAGGCCGTGCGCATCGAGCCAGCGCGCGAGGCGCGCCTCGTCCACCAGGCCAGCGACGCGCGCTTCCTCGCTCATCCCGAACGTCCCTCCCATCGACTCCGCTTGCTGGCGCGCATGGTACTCTGCCCGCACGGAGGACACGCCATGGCCTGGGACTTCGAGACCGAGCCGGAATTCCAGCGCGAGCTCGACTGGATGGACGCCTTCGTGCGGGACGAGATCGAGCCGTTCGACCTCGTGCTCGGGAACCCGTACGACGTGAACGACCGGCGCGCGCGCGAGCTCGTGAAACCGCTCAAGCAGCGCGTGAAGGAGCGCGGCCTCTGGGCCTGCCACCTCGGGCCCGACCTCGGCGGCCTCGGCTACGGCCAGCTGAAGCTCGCGCTGATGAACGAGATCCTGGGCCGCTCGCGCTGGGCGCCGCTGATCTTCGGCTGCCAGGCGCCGGACTCCGGCAACGCCGAGATCCTCGCGCACTACGGCACACCCGCGCAGAAGGCGCGCTTCCTCGCGCCGCTCCTCGAAGGCGACATCCATTCCTGTTACTCGATGACCGAGCCGCATGCCGGCGCCGACCCGACGGCGTTCAAGACGCGCGCCGTGAAGGACGGCGACCACTGGGTGATCCGCGGCGAGAAGTGGTTCTCTTCGAACGCGCGCTGGTCCGAGTTCCTGATCGTGATGGTGGTGACGAACCCCGACGTGAGCCCCTACCAGGGCATGTCGATGTTCATCGTTCCGACGAACACGCCGGGCGTCGAGATCGTCCGCAACGTCGGGATCGGCATGGAGCACCGCGACGACGCCAGCCACGCGTACATCCGCTACAACGACGTGCGCGTGCCGGCAGATCACCTGCTCGGAAACGAGGGCTCGGCCTTCGTGATCGCGCAGACCCGCCTCGGCGGCGGCCGCATCCACCACGCCATGCGCACGGTCGCGCAGCTGCGGAAGGCCTTCGACATGATGTGCGAGCGCGCGCTCTCGCGCGAGACGCAGGGCGAGAGGCTCGCGGAGAAGCAGATGGTGCAGGAGCGTATCGCCGACTCGTGGATCGAGATCGAGCAGTTCCGCCTGTTGGTGCTGCGTACCGCCTGGCTGATCGACAAGTACAAGGACTACAAGCGCACACGGAAGGACATCGCCGCGATCAAGGTGGCGATGCCGAAGGTGCTTCACGACGTGGCGCAACGCGCCATGCACCTGCACGGCGCGCTCGGCGTCTCGGACGAGATGCCGTTCACGGGGTTGATGCTCGCCGCCGAGGTGATGGGCATCGCCGACGGTCCGACGGAGGTGCACAAGGTGACCATCGCGAAGCAGGTGCTGCGCGACTACAAGCCCGCCGACGGGCTCTGGCCGACGGAGCACCTGCCGACCAAGCGGGCAGCCGCGCGCGAGCGCCTCGCGCACCTGCTCGAGGGGGAGGTCGGGAACCTCTAGCGGCGCTGGAAGACGGGCTTCCGCTTCTGCGCGAAGGCCAGCGGGCCTTCCTTCGCGTCCTGGCTCGCGAACACGGCTTGCCCGTACGCCCACTCGTGGCGGAGGGCCTGGTCGAGCTCCATCCCGTCGCACTCGTGTAGCGTGCGGGTGATCGCCTCGATCGAGAGCGGGCCGTTAGCGCAGATCACCCCCGCTATCTCGCGGGCCTTCGCGAGCGCCTGACCGTCGGGTACCACGTGGCCGATCAGGCCGCAGGTGAGCGCCTCGTGGGCGGAGAGGTGCTTCCCGGTGAGCAGGATCTCGGCCGCGTGCGTGTACGGGATCTGGCGGGGGAGGCGCACCGCCGAGCCGCCCATCGGGTAGAGCGACCAGCGCGCCTCCGAGACGCCGAAGCGCGCGCTCTCGCCGGCCACGCGGATCTCCATGGCCTGCAGGATCTCGGTGCCCCCGGCGATCGCGACGCCCTCGACCGCGGCGATGATCGGCTTCTTCGGGCGGTAGTGGCGGAAGAGCGCCTTGTAGACGACGTCGGGGTCCTGCTTCATGCGCGCCCGCACGTCGAGCTCGTCGCCGCCGGCCTCGTCGCCCGACATCGCGCGCAGATCCGCGCCGGAGCAGAAGTTGCCGCCGGCGCCGGTGACGAGGATGCAGCGGATCTCGGGATCGTGGGACGCCTCCTCGTAGGCGTCATACATTCGGATCAGCATCGCGCCCGAGAGCGCGTTCATGCGCTTCGGGCGGTTCAGCGTGATCGTCAGCAGATGGCCGTCGCGCTCGACGATCGCATCGGGCATCGGGAACTCCCTTCACGAGGGGACGGACCTTTTCTTTCACGAATCGACGGCGGCCCGAACCACGGCAGCTAGGCTACCGCGGAGCCTCCGGTCCCCCGAGAAGGCCATGCCCCGAGAGCCGCGCCGCGACGGCATCGGTGTCGTCCACCACGTCTGGGCGCGTGGAATCGACGGCCGGGTGCTCTTCCTGGACGACTCCGACCGATGGGACCTGCTCGACCGCCTGTCCCGCATCCTGCCGGAGAGCGGCATGCGCTGCTTCGCTTGCGCACTCATGTCGAACCACTTGCATCTCGTCGTGCAGACCGGCCCGGTGTCGCTGTCGACGGTGATGAAGCGGATTCACACCGGCTTCGCGATGCGTTTCAACGGCCGTGCCCAGCGAGCTGGGTATCTGTTCCAGGGTCGGTTCGGGTCACGCAGCGTCCGCGACGACGCGGACCTACTGAGTGTGGTCGCCTACGTCCTCCGAAATCCGTTGGCGGCCGGCCTGGTGTGCGATCTCGAGGGCTTGACACGCTACGCGTGGTGCAGCTTCGGCGCGCTCATGGGAACGAGAGAGCCGCTCCCGTTCGAATCCGCCTCGCTGGCGCTCGACCTGTTCGGCTCCGATCCCGAGGTCGCCCGGCGACGACTGTGCGACCGCATCCTGCACCGCGAAGTGGGCTCCGGCTCCCTCGGCAACCTGATCCGCGACGTCTGCCGTGAGCTCGGAGTCGCGGCCGAGGACCTGCTGGACGGACGTCGCGATCGCTCTACGAGCGAGGCGCGCAGGCGGATCTGCCGGCGGGCCGTGCTCGAGCTGCACCTCCGACCCAGCCGGGTCGGCCGCGCGCTCGGCATCGGCCCGAGTGCCGTCGCCATGGCGCTGCACCGCGGTTCGTGAAAGAAAAGGTCCGTCCCCTCGTGAAAGGGGGGAGGATCCCTCAGGCCGCGGTGTTGGTGCGGAGCTTGGCGAGGGCGCGGGCCTCGAGCTGGCGGGCGCGCTCGCGCGAGAGGCCGAGCTTCTCGCCGATCTCCTGGAGCGTGTGCTCCTCACCGCCGTCGAGCCCAAAGCGCCAGGTCAGGATGCTGCGCTCGCGCTCGTCGAGCCGCGAGAGGCCTCGCCGCGCCTGGTCGGCGAGCCGCGCGCGCTCGATGTCGTCGAGCGCCGACGGAGCATCCGGATCGGAGAGCACCTCCTCGAGCCGGCGCGGCCGCAGCGACTCGCGCCCCGAGACCTCGGCGTCGAGGCTCACCATCTCGGGGGCCATCGACGCGATCTCCTCGACCTCGGTGACGGTCACCCCCATCTGCTCGGCGATCTCCTCGCTGGTGGGCTCGCCCTCGTGCTCGAGGCGCAGCCGCGCGCGAGCCTGCGCGTAGGCGCGCAGGGCATCGTGCTGGTGGCTGGGCAGACGGATCGTGCGCGAGTGGTTCTGGATCGCCCGGATCAGCGCCTGCCGGATCCACCACACCGCGTACGTCGAGAACTTGTGCCCGCGCCGCCAGTCGAACTTCTCCACCGCCCGGATGAGGCCCGCGTTGCCCTCCTGGATCAGGTCGGAGAACGGGAGCCCCGAGCTGCGGAAGTCCTTGGCGACCGAGACGACGAGCTTCAGGTTGTGCCAGACGAAGCGGTTCTTCCGCTCCATCATCGCGGCGAAGGCCTGCTCGACCGCATCCACGCGCTCGTGGAGCGCCCCCGCCGGCAGCCCCAGCTCCTGCTCGAGCTCACTCCGGGCTCCGCGCGCCTTCTGGTGCTGCGCGCGCAGCAGTGCCGCGCGCTTCTCCCGGAGCCGCGCCAGCAGCCGGCGCTGGAGATCGAGCGAGAGCTGCGCCTCGAAGAGGTCGCGCGCGATGCGCGCGTCGATCCGCTCCCGGCTCGTGCCGGCCGCGGCCGCCCGCTTCGTGAGCGCGCGCTCGACCCGCGCGAGGGCCCGGTCGAGGCGCTCGCCGGCCGCGGCCTCGCCGTCGCCGAAGGCTTCGGAGAGCTTCCGCGTCGCGAGCCCGGCCGTCCGGCGCCGGCGCCAGCGCGCCACGACCTCCCGGGCCACCCAGGGGACCTGGTAGAGCGCCTCCTGGAAGGCGCGGTTCGACTCCTCGAACTCCTTCGCGGCGAGCACCTGCTCCTCGCGGGAGAGGGTCGGGATGTGGGCGATGTCCGCGAAGTACGCCACCAGCGGCTCGGCGCTCGCGCCCGTGGCGTAGCGCCCGCCGCCCGCGCGGGACGCTCGCGTCGAAACCTCGAGTTCGTGGTTCATCGCCATATGCTCTTCCTTGTCGGGCGCTCGTTCGGGGCAGGAAGTGACACCGGGCACGCGGATTTCGTGCCAGGCCCGCTTCCCACCCCTCCTATACGCATCGGCCGGACGCGGATCGCGAAGCACTCGGCACCTGCGACCGCGGGGCAACCGCTCCCTACCCTACGACGCCCGAGGCGCCGGAAGGGTTCGCCTGCCCCTCCCCCCCCCCTCCCCGCAGGGGCGGCCGCCACCGCCTGTGCACGCTCCGCAGGACCGCGCCGCCTTCCCTGGCGCCCGGCCGCGCCGCGGTAGACTGCGCGCCATGTCGAGCCTCCCCTCGCTCGCCTACACGCTCGAGTACCCCTACACGCGCACGACCGGCCCCGTCGTGGGGGCTTTCCTCACGGGGCTCCGCGACGGGCGGCTCCTCGGGATCCGCTGCGGGCGCCGCGTGCTCTGCCCACCGCTCGAGTACGACCCCGAGACTGGGGCGAGCCTCGCCCCCGACTTCGTCGAGGTGGGCCCGGGCGGCACCCTCCTCTCCTGGACCTGGATCGCCGAGCCCACGCGGAAGCACCCCTTCCAGGAGCCCTTCGCGTTCGCGCTGATCCGGCCCGACGGCGCCGACAGCGCAGTCTGCCACGCGGTGAAGGCGTCCGGGCCGGAAGCGCTCCGCACGGGCGGCCGTGTGCGGACGCAGTACCGCGCGGAGCGGAAGGGCGCGATCACGGACCTCTACTTCGCGCCCGAGGCGGAGGCAGAGGCCCAGTACGTGCCGCCCGGCAAGGGTGCGGTCGAGCTCACCGAGCACCTGATCTCGCTCACGTACAGCGAGCCGCTCGCCCCGCATCGCGAGCGCTTCGCGAAGGGCCTCCTCGCCGGGAAGTTCATCGGCCAGCGGAGCCCGGCCTCCGGCAAGGTCTACCTGCCGAGCAAGGGCTACGACCCGATCGAGCGCGTGCGCATGACCGAGCGCGACGACGTGGTGGTCGCCGACACGGGCACGGTCGTGGCCTTCACCGTGATCACGCCGGTCCAGTACTACGGGCAGAAGGAGACGGAGCCCTACATCCGGGCCTCGATCCTGCTCGACGGCGCGGACCAGCCCCTCGGCCAGCAGGACATCCGCACGATCCCGGTCGCCGAGTTCCGCACCGGGCTCCGCGTGCGCGCGGTCTGGAAGTCCGCGGCGGAGCGCTCGGTGCTCGAGGTGGACAACCGCTGGGGCGGCACCGGCGCGGTCATCGAGCGCTGGGAGCCGACCGGTGAGCCCGACGTGCCGTTCGAGCAGATCCGGGAGCACAACTGGTGAGCCGGTTCGACGAGATTGCGATCGTCGCCACGGCGCAGACGCCGGCCCGCCGCCGCTATCCGGACAGCGAGGCCTCGCTGCTGCTGGATCTCACCAACCAGCTGCTCGCCGAGACGAGGCTCCCGCGCTCGGCCGTGGACTTCACGATCGCAGGCTCGTGCGACTACCTGTCGGGCCTGCCCTTCGCGTTCGTCTCCAACGTGGACGGGTTCGGCGCCTGGCCCCCCGTCTACGAGTCGCACGTCGAGATGGACGGCGCGTGGGCCTTGTTCGAGGCCTGGGTGCGCCTCCAGGTGGGCGACATCGACGTGGCGCTCATCGCGGGCTCGGGAAAATCCTCGCCCGGGACGCCGCGCGAGATCTTCCCGCTCCAGACCGACCCGTACTACGCCGCGCCGCTCGGGCTCGATCCGGTCTCGGTGGCGGGCCTCCAGGCGCGGGCGCTCCTCGACGCGGGCCTCGCCACGGAGCGCGACTTCGCGGCGGTGGTGGCGCGGAGCCGGCGCGCCGCGCTGACGAACCCGAACGCGCAGGTCGCGAAGGACGTCTCGATCGAGGCGCTCCTGGCGGAGCCCTACTTCGCGAGCCCGCTCCGAAAGCACGACCTGCCGCCCATCTCGGACGGCGCCGCCGCCGTGCTGATCGCGCGCGGGAAGCGCGCGCGCGAGCTCACGGACAAGCCGGTCTGGATCCGCGCGATCGACCATCGCATCGACTCGCACCACCTGGGCCTCCGCGACCTCACGGACTCGCCCTCCACGCGGCTCGCCGCACGGGGCGTCGGCGTCCACGCCGGGCCGCTCGACGTCGCCGAGCTGTGCGTGCGCTACAGCCCGGAGGAGATCGTGCTGCGCCGCGCGCTCGAGCTGAAGGACGACACGCCCGTGAACCCGTCCGGCGGGCCGCTCTCTGGGCACCCCGTGATGGCGACCGGCCTGGTGCGGGTGATCGAGGTGGCGAACCGGATCCGCGCGGGCGGCGCGCGCCGCGGCCTCGCCCACGCCGCGAGCGGGCCGGCGCTCCAGCAGAACCTCCTCTGCATCCTGGAGGCCGCGTGATGGCGGAGCGCTGCGCCGTCGTTGGCATCGGGCAGACCAAGTACGCACGCCGCCGCGGCGACGTCTCGCTCGAAGGCCTGGTGCGCGAGGCCGCGCTCCGCGCGCTCGAGGACGCGCACGTCGGCTGGCAGGACCTCGACGCGATCGTGATCGGGAAGGCGCCCGACGCGCTCGAGGGCGTGATGATGCCGGAGCTCTCCCTCTGCGACGCGCTCTTTGCTGTCGGCAAGCCCATCCACCGCGTGCACACGGCGGGCTCGGTGGGCGCGTCCACGGCGATCAGCGCGGCCACGCTCGTCGAGAGCGGGCGCTACCAGACCGTGCTCACGCTCGGCTACGAGAAGCAGAGCGACGGCAACGCTACCTGGGCGCTCGGCGGCGGGCGGAGCGGCAGCCAGGGGGCGGGCGGCTCCTTCGCCCCCTGGATCCGCAACTACATCCAGCGCTCGGGCGCGCCGGAGCACGTCGGCTGGAAGGTCGCGGTGAAGGACCGCCTCAACGCGTGCAAGAACCCGTACGCGCACCTCCAGATGCCGGACATCACGATCGAGAAGGTGAAGGAGTCGCCGCTCCTCTGGGACCCTCTCCACTTCCTCGAGTCGTGCCCGTCCTCGGACGGCGCGGCGGCGATGGTGCTCACGAACGCGGAGGGCGCGAAGCGCGCCCCGCGGCCCCCCGCATGGGTGATCGCGCACGCGAAGCGGACCGAGTTCTCCCAGTTCCCCGGCCGCGACACCGTGAAGCCCGCGGCCGGCGTCGACTGCGCGAAGGCGCTCTACCAGAAGGCGGGCATCACGAACCCGCGCAAGCAGATCGACGTGGCCGAGCTCTACGTGCCGTTCTCGTGGTACGAGCCGATGTGGCTCGAAGGCCACCTGATCTGCGAGGAGAACGAGGGCTGGAAGATGACCGACGCGGGCGAGACCGAGCTCGACGGCGCCTTCCCCGTGAACCCGTCGGGCGGCGTGCTCTCCTCGAACGCGATCGGCGCCTCGGGCATGATCCGCTGCCTCGAGGCCGCGAGCCAGGTGCGCGGCACGGCCGGCGCCTACCAGGTGGACGGCGCCAAGGTCGCGCTCGGCCACGCGTACGGGGGCGCGGCCCAGTACTTCGCGATGTGGATCGTCGCGAGCGACCCCGAGCCGAGGTACCGCGGATCCCGATGAGCCGGACCAAGCGCGCGCTCCTCCGGGTGATGGCCTTCCTCTACGTGCTCGCCGGCTTCAACCATCTCGTGAGCCCTGGCTTCTACGTGGCCATCATCCCTCCGGATCTTCCGAACCCGGAATGGCTGAACGTGCTCTCGGGCCTGGCCGAGATCGTGCTCGGGGTGTTCCTGCTCGAGCCGCGGGCCCGCCCCTTCGCCGCCTGGGGGATCATCGCGCTGCTCGTCGCGGTGTTCCCGGCGAACCTCTACGTCGCGACCCAGAACCTGGGCGGCCCCGACTTCACGCCGGGCGCCGGGAACGCCTTCGCGAACTGGGTGCGCCTGCCCTTCCAGCTCCTGTTCCTCGTGTGGGCCTGGTGGTACACGCGCCCGGAGTCGCCGGCGGGTTAGTCCCAGTACTCGCGTTCGCGCTTCTGGTGGCGCTTCAGGTCCTTCCGGTCGTCCTGCTGCTCGCGCTCGAGCTCCTTCCGCTCGTCCTTCTGGCGGCGCTTGTCGTCCTTGCCCCACTCGTCGGCGCGCTTCAGCTCCTTGCGCTCGTCCTTCTGCTCGCGGTTCAGCGAGCGGTCCTGGTGAGTCTGCTCGCGGTCGAGCGTGCGACGCTCGCGCTCCTGGTGCCGCTCGAGCCGACCCTCGTGGTCGTGGCCGCTCGGATAGCCGTGCGAACCGGGGTAGCCGTAGGGGACCGGATGGCCGTAGTACCCGCCACGGTCGTACCGGTCGTCGTAGCGGTCGGGACCGCTGCCGCCGCTCGTGCAGGCGAGGGCCGTCGCGGCGACGAGCGCCGGGAGCGCGAGCTGCGACACGACGCGCGACATGGGACGAAACTAGCCGCCGTGGACCGGCCCGCTCGGAGCCGAGACCCCGAGGCCCGTTGCACGTGCGCTGCTAGCCTCGCCGCGGGGAACGGTCGGTGAGCCGCGGCGTCGCACTCGCGCTGGAAGACGTGCACCGCACGTTCCACTCGGACGTGGAGGGCGAGGTCGCGGCGCTCGCGGGCATCGATCTCGCGGTGGCCGCGGGCTCGTTCGTGGCGCTGCTCGGCCCCTCGGGCTGCGGCAAGTCTACGCTGCTGCGCCTCGTCGCCGGCCTGGATTCACCCGAGCGCGGCGTGGTGCGGCGGAGCGAAGCGACCGGCCGGAGCGACGTCGCGATGGTGTTCCAGGATGCGCATCTGTTGCCGTGGCGCGACGTGCTCGCGAACGTGGCGCTCCCCCTCGAGCTCCTCGGGCGCCCGCGCGCCGAGGGCCGCGGGCTGGCGGCGGCGGCGCTCGGCCAGGTCGGCCTCCGGGACGCGCTGCGCCGCTACCCGGCCGAGCTCTCGGGCGGGATGCGCATGCGCGTCTCGCTCGCGCGCGCGCTCGTCACCGAGCCGCGGCTCCTGCTGCTCGACGAGCCCTTCGCCGCGCTCGACGAGCTCACGCGGATGGCGCTCGACGACGAGCTCCGCCGCCTCTGGCGCGAGGCGGGCCTCACCGTCCTCTTCGTGACCCACTCGATCGCCGAGGCCGCCTACCTGGCCGAGCGTGTGGTGGTGCTGTCGCGGCGCCCGGCGCGAGTCGTGCTCGACCACGCGGTCGCGCTCCCGGCCGAGCGCGGCCCCGCCCTCCGCGCCGAGCCGGCCTTCGCGCGCGAGCTCGGCGTGCTCCAGGAGGCGCTGCGCCGCGGGGCCGCTCTCGCGTGACGTCCACCCGCCTGGCCCGCGTCGCACCTCCGGTCGCCACCTTCGTGGTAGGCGTCGCGCTGGCCGAGCTCGTAATCCGCGCGCTCGACGTGTCGCCGCTGATCCTCCCGCGGCCCTCGGCCGTGCTCGCCGCGGCCGTGGCCGAGTCGTCCGCGCTCCTCCCCGCGCTCGGCGCCACCGCGCGCGCCGTGCTCGGCGGGCTCGCGCTCGCGAGCACGCTCGGGATCGCCGCCGCGGTCGCGCTCGCGGCCTCGCCCTGGATCCAACGCGCCTTCTACCCGTACGCGATCTTCTTCCAGATCGTGCCGATCGTGGCGATCGCACCGCTCCTCGTGATCTGGTTCGGCTACGGGCCGCGCGCGGTGGTCGCCGCCGCCTTCGTGGTGTCGGTGTTCCCCGTGATCGCGAACACGCTGGCGGGGCTCCTCTCCGTGGACCCCGCGCTTCGCGACCTCTTCCGCCTGCACGGCGCGAGCGCGCCCGCGACGCTCTGGAAGCTGCGCCTGCCCTGGGCCTTGCCCTACCTCCTCACCGGGCTCCGCATCGCGGCCGGCCTCGCCGTGATCGGCGCGATCGTGGGCGAGTTCGTGGGCGGCGGCGGGCTCGGCGTGATCGTGCTGGGCGCGATGCGCCAGCAGCGCACCGACCTGGTGTTCGCCGCGGTGGGCTACGCCTCGGGGCTCGGCCTCGCCCTGTTCGCCGCGGTCGGCCTCGCGAGCCGGCTCGCGCTCCGCCACTGGCACGTCTCGGAGAGGGAACGATGAGAGCCCGTCTTCTGCTCGCTCTGACCGCGCTCGCACTCGCCGCCTGTGGCGGCGACGACGCGAATCTCACGCTCGCGCTGAACTGGAAGCCCGAGCCCGAGTTCGGCGGGATCTTCGAGGCCGAGCGCAGCGGCGCGTTCGCGCGGCGGGGGCTCGCGTTCGAGAGAACCGGCGGCCCGGGCGCGCCGGTCGTGCAGATGGTGACGGCGAGGCAGGTCGCCTTCGGCATCGCGAGCGCGGACGAGGTCGTGCTCGCGCGTGACCGCGGGAGCGATGTGGTCGCGGTCTTCGCGACCTACCAGACCTCGCCGCAGGGCCTGATGACGCACGCTGCCCGCGGCCTCGACACGCTCGAGGCGGTGCTCCGGAGCCCGGGCACGCTCGCCGTCGAGCCTGGCCTCCCCTACGTGAAGTGGCTGGAGCGGCGCTACGGCCTCGGCGCGCTCCGCGTGGTGCCGTACACGTACAGCATCGCGCCCTTCCTGACGGACCCGACGCTCACCCAGCAGGTTTTCGTCACGGCCGAGCCGATCGCGGCGCGCCGCGCCGGCGCCGATCCGCGCGTGTTCCTCGTCGCCGACTCCGGCTTCGATCCGTACACGGCCGTGGTGATCACGCACGGTGAGAGGCTGCGGCGCGACGCCGCGACCGTGGCCGCGCTCGTGGCCGCGCTCCGCGAGGGCTGGCGCGGCTACCTCGACGACCCGGGCCCCGCGAACGCGCTGATGGGCCCGCTGAACCCCGAGATGGACGCCGAGGCCATGCGCCTCGCGGCAGAGGCCCAGGAGCCGTTGATCGGGGTGAAGGACGGCGCGCTCGGCAGCATGCGGGCCGAACGCTGGGCGAAGCTAGCCGGGCAGCTGCAAGAGCTCGGGCTCGTGAAGGAGCCCCAGCCGGCGGACCGCTACTTCGCGAGCTTCGAATAGCTAGAGCGTCTCGAGCTCCGAGCGGCCGTGGCGGTAGCCGAACGCGCTGACCCGCCCGGCGGGGTCGAAGAAGACCATCAGCCGGTCTCCCTTGTCCTGATCCTTGCTCCATTGGAAGAGCGTGTAGGCGCCGATTCCCACGAAGGGCGGCGTGCCGATGCGCAGCTCGGAGCTGTTGCGTTGGTCGTAGCGGTAGATGAACACGTCGCCGCTGCGCTGGCGCAGGATGCGATCGGGGGGGCCGAAGTGGGCCAGCACCTCGGCCTTCGAGGTCGAACCGATGGTGAGCGCCTCCGCGGGGCTCTCGCGGATCGGCGAGCCCATGTACCAGCGGCCGATCGTGCAGCCGGGCGCCGCCGACAGCGCCCCGAGCAGGAGTAGCCAGCTACCTGAGCGCATCGGCGCCCGCCCGGTAGCCGTAGTAGAGCACGCGATCCTGGTCGTCGAAGAACACGACCAGCCGATCGTTCGCCACCTGGACCTCGAAGTAGTTGAAGAGGATGAGCAGCACGCCCCTCGCGCGACCCCGGGTCAGCTCGAACACGAGCACGTCGGCGTACGGGAGGTGGAGCACGTCCTCGGGCAGCATCACGCCGTCCGCGAACACGCGCCGCAGGCCACTCGGGTCGGTGTAGTCCTCGGGCGCGCCGAACCACTCGAGGACCTCGGCTCGCGTGGTGACACCCGGCTGGATCTCCGCCACCCGCTCGGGCGGCACGGCGTTCCCGGAGACGACCCCGATCGAGAAGCACGCGAGCCCGCCGCTCGCGGCGCACACGAGCGCCAGCACCGCTCCGAGTCTCACGTCCCACCCCCCACGGCCGGATTGAAGTAGCCGAAGCGTAGCCGCGGAAAGCGCCGCGAGAGAGACGCGCGCAGCCAGCGCATCCCGCGGCCGGGCTGGACCGCGCCCTCCGGCAGCGAGGCCCGGTAGAGGTCCGGGTCGATGTTCAGGTTCCGGAGCTGGAGCATGTGCAGCCCCGTGTCCTCGACCAGCGCCGCGAGCGCCTCGAGCTCGGCCTCGGTGTCCGTCACGCCGGGGAAGCTGAGCAGGTTCACGGACGCGTGGCCGCCGCTCCGCACCACGGTGCGCAGGCTCTCCGCGACCTCGCCCACTCCGTAACCGCGCGGCTGGTAGTACGCCGCGTACACGCCGGGCCGCGGCGAGTTCAGGCTCGCGCGGAGCGAGTCGAGGCCCGCTTCGCAGAGCGCGGCGACCACGTCGGGCTTGCTCGCATTGCTGTTGAGCTGGACGGTGCCGCGGTCGGTCTCGGCGCGGATCCGGCGCACGGCGTCGATCAGTGCATCGCCGAACAGGAGCGGCTCGCCCTCGCAGCCCTGGCCGAAGCTCACCACGCCGTCGCGGACGCGGGAGAGGTGCGAGAGCGCGACCGCGGCGAGCTCGGCCCCGCTCGGGGGCTTCGCGAGGCGATCGTGGCTCGCGCGGAACGCGCCATCCGGCTGGAGCGAGATGCAGCCCACGCACTGCGCGTTGCAAGCACTGCTCGAAGGAAGCGGCGCTTCGTGCCGGCCGAGGAAGAAGTTCTGGGCGGCCCGACAGCCGTAGGCGAGCGCGCACTTCTCGAGCTGGCGCGCGACCCGGTTCCGCGGCAGCTCGGCGCGCCGCGTCGCGATGCCGGCCCGAACGCGCGCCTCCTGGAAGCGCCAGGGGTCCTGGCGCGGGTCGGGATCGGAGCGGAAGGCGCTCGTCCAGTAGCCCCCGTCCGCGAAGCCGACCGCGGAGTACGCGAAGGTCGGGAGCACGGGCGCGCCCTCGCACCGCACGAAGGCCGCGTTGTGGCAGGCCGTGTGCGCAGGCGCGAGGAACGCGGCGACGGCCCGCGCCTCACCGCCGAGCCACGCGTCCACCACCACGGGGCGCCGCCCGGCGAGCCCGACCGGGTGGCGGCCGGGGAGCGCGAACAGGTCGCTGCCGCGCGGGAGCGGGATCCACTCGCGCGCCACGATCGGCTCGGGCCCCGCGCCGCGCTCGCCCGCGAGGCGGAGCTCCGGATGGTCGTAGATGCGGCCCTCGGCGTCGGCGACCAGGAGCCGCACGGGCTCGCGCGGCGAACGGGTCGTACGGGGGCTCTGCGCTCGCGGGGTCGTCATGGCTTCGCTCGGCGGGGAGGCGTTCGGGAGGCGGAATCCTAACGAAGCAGGCGCAAGTCACGGAAATGGACCGTCCCCTTCGCAACGTCCTCTGTGTAACGGGTACGCTCGGCGCATGTTCGCGCGCCGCGCCGGCTGGGACCTCGCACCGAGCCCGCTCGCAGCGCGCGTCGAGGAGCGCAAGAAGCAGGGCCTCGCCCTCCTCGACCTCGCGGCGACGAACCCGACCCAGGTCGGCCTCGCGGGCCCGGGCGGCGCGCTCGCAGAGGCGCTCGCCGCGCTCGCGCGCGATCCCGCGGCCCGCACGTACGAGCCCGACCCGCGCGGCGCGGCGCTCGCGCGCGAGGCGATCGCCGCCTTCCACACGGGCGTCTCGCCGGAGCACGTCGTCCTCTCTGCGGGCACGAGCGAGGGCTACGCGCACCTGTTCCGGCTCCTCGCCGACCCGGGCGAGCGCGTCCACGTGCCGAGCCCCGGCTACCCGCTCTTCGAGCACCTCGCCGCGCTCGAGGGCGTCGCGGCCGTGCCGTACCCACTCCTGCCGCCCGCGCGAGAGGCGCGCTGGCGCATCGACTGCGACGCGCTCGCGGCATCGCTCACGGCCCAGAGCCGAGCGGTCCTCGTGATCCACCCGCACAACCCGACCGGCTCGTTCGTGGATCCCGCCGACCTCGCGCGCCTTCGCGCGCTCGGCCGCGAGCGCGGGCTCGCGCTGATCTCGGACGAGGTCTTCACGGGCAGCGGGAGCGACGCGAGCCCGCCCTCTGCGCGGGTCGGCGCGGAGGCGGGCCCGCTCCACTTCGTCCTGTCCGGCGCCTCGAAGCTCCTCGCGCTCCCGCAGCTCAAGCTCGCGTGGATCGTGGTGGCCGGCCCGCCCGCGGCGCGCGACGAGGCGCTCGCGCGGCTCGAGTTCGTGGCGGACGCGTACCTCTCCGTCTCGCCGCTCCTGGCGCGGCTCCTGCCGGACCTACTGGCGCGGCGCGACGAGCTCGTGGCGCCGCTCCTCGCGCGGGTGGCCGCGAACCGCGCGCGGCTCGCCGCGCTCGACCCGGCGGGCCCCGTGAGCGCGCTCCCCGCCGAGGCAGGCTGGGCCGCGATCCTGCGCGTCCGCGCCCCGCTCGATGCGGAGGCGCTCGCGCTCGGCCTCCTCGATCGCGCCGGCGTGCTCGTGCAGCCCGGCTTCCTGTTCGACCTCGGGGACGAGGACGGCTCGGCTCAGCTCGTGGTGAGCTTGCTGCCCGAGCCCGCGGACTTCGCGCGCGGCCTCGACGCGCTCGTCGCCTTCGTCTCCGCGTAGAGCGCGGCGAGCTCCGCCGGCGCGAGCGCCCGCCACGCGCCGGGCGCGAGCCCGAGCGCGTAGAGCCGGAGCGAGCCGATCGCGACGCGCACCAGGCGGAGAGTCGGGTGCCCGACCGCGGCCGTCATGCGGCGCACCTGGCGGTTCCGCCCCTCGCGGAGCTCGAGCTCGAGCCACGCCGTCGGGACGCGCTTCCGGAAGCGCACCGGCACCGGGCGCGGCGGGAGCGCGGGGGCGTCGGCGAGGAGCTTTGCTTGGGCCGGGCGCGTGCGCCGGCCCTGGATCACGACGCCGGCCTCGAGCGCGGCGAGCGCGCGAGTGTCGGGCACGCGCTCCACCTCCGCCCAGTACGTGCGCGGGTGCGCGAAGCGCGGCGAGGTGAGCCGCGCAGCGAGCGCGCCGTCGTCCGTCAGGAGGAGCAGGCCCTCGCTGTCGTGGTCGAGCCGCCCGACCGGCCAGACGCCCGGGTACTGGAGCAGGCTCGCGAGGCCCGGATGTCCGCCGGCCGGCGTGAAGCGCGAGACGACACCCCAGGGCTTCCAGAGTGCGAGCACCGCGGTCATGGGCCGCTCGGGGCCGGAGCCGCCGCCCGCGCGGGAGCGCGCGGCAGCCCGAGCGCGAGCGCTCCGGGGTCGCCGCCGAGCCGCGCGAGCGCGCTCGCGAGATCCGGCGCGAGCGGCGCCTCGATGCAGATCTGCTCGCCCGTCAGCGGGTGCCGGAGCGCGACGCTCGCGCAGTGCAGGAACGGACGGTCGAGCCCGGCGCGCTCGAAGGTGTGGCGGTTCGACGGCGCGTGGCCGTGGCGCGCGTCGCCGAGCACCGGCTCGCCGATCGCAGCCAGGTGCCTGCGGATCTGGTGCGTGCCGCCGCTCTCGGGCGCCACCTCGAGGAGCGCGTGGCCCGCCACGACCGCGAGCCGCCGGTAGCGCGTCCGCGCCTCGCGCGCGTCGAGCGCGCGGGCGATCCGCCCGCGCGCGCGGCCCACTCCGCGCACGAGCGCGAGGTAGCGGCGCTCCGCCTCGGGGCCGGCGAGCGCCTGCGCGAGGCGCCGCGCGTGCGCGGGCGAAGTCCCGAAGAGCGAGACGCCGCTCGTCCCCGCGTCGAGGGGGCCGAGCGGCACCGCGCGCGCGAGGCCCGGAAGCGCGCGCACGCGGGCGAGGAGCGAGTCCGCGTGCTCGGGGTGCGGCACGGTCGGGAGGAAGGGCGGCTTCGCGATCGCCACGAGCGCCGCGTCGGCATGAAGCCGCACGAGCGCGGGCGCGGGGGCGCGGCGCAGCACGGCGAGGCTCTCGACCTGCTCGGTGAGCGGCATCAGGTCGAACGGCTCGAGCCGCTCGCAGCGCCAGCCGAGCTCGGCGAGGTGCGCGAGGTCGCGCGCGAGCGTCGCCGGCTCGCACGAGACGTAGACGAGGGGTCCGGTCACGAGCCGGGCCAGCGCCTCGCGGACGCGCGGCGGGAGGCCGGCGCGCGGCGGGTTCGCGACGGCCGCCTCGAAACGCGCGCCCTCGCGGAGCAGCTCGGGGAGCGCGGCCTCGGCGGGGAGTGCGCGCACCTCGAGCGCGAGGCCCTGCGCGCGGGCCGCGGCCTCCGCCGCGCGCGCGGCGGGCACGTACGCCTCGACCAGCACGGGCGCCGCGCCCTGTGCCGCGAGCGCGAGCCCGAGCCCGCCGGTGCCGGCGTAGAGATCGAGGACGCGCGCGGCCCGCCCCCGCGCGCCGAGCGCACCGAGCGCGCTCACGACCGCCTCCTGGAGCACGGCCGCCTGCGCGCGGTGCGCCTGGGCGAAGGAGCCCGCGCCGACCAGTTCGAAGGGTGCGTCGGGGCGGAGCCGCTCGCGGAGGAGCAGCTCGCCGCGCACGAGGCGCGGAGGCCCGCCGAGCAGGCCCGGCGCGCGCCCATCGTGGAGGCGGAGCGCGAGCGACCGGAGCGCGGGGAGCGCGCTCGCGAGCGCATCGGCTGCCGCCTCGAGGGCGGTGCGGTCGGGCTCGGGCGTCTCGAGCACGAGCGTGAGCAGGAGGGCCGCGCCCTCGTCGTCCTGCACCTCGCGGAGGTCCACCGCGCGGAGCCGACCCGCGCCGTCGCCCACGGCTCGCAGCACGGTCTCCGCGGGCGCAGGCGGCGCGGCCAGCAGCGCGCGGAGCGCCTCGGCCGCGCGCGCGAGCCCGGGCGCGAGCACGCGGCAGCCCGGGAGATCGAGCACCTCGTGGCTGCCGCGCGCGTGGAGCCCGAGGCGCGGGCCCGGCGCCACCACGAGCTTCGCGCGCGTGCGGTAGCCCGTCACGGCTGCGGCGCCCCGGAGCGGGAGCGCCCGCGTGCGGAGCGTCGCGTACGGGAGGATGGCGTGCGCGAGGCGCTCCGCCTTCGCAGCCTGCGCCGCGTCCGGGGCGAGCGCGATCAGCGGGCAACCCGGGCAGCGCTCGGCGTGCGGACAGAAGATCGGCTCGCGCTCCGTCACGCGCCGGAGCTTCGCCGAGCGGCGCGCCTGCGGCGAGGCGGCCCTAGACAGGCCAGCACGAAGGCCCCTCCCCCGAGCGCTGCCACCTGGCGCAATACCCGCACCCTCCCGCGACGCGTTTCGGCGCCGCGGCGCCGCGCTCGGCGCGCGCAGCCTCGATGGCGGGGACGCGCGGCGGCTGATAACCAACTCGCCGTGCCCGAACGGCTGCCGCTCCGGATGGCGATCGGGCTCGCGGCCGGTCTCGGGCTGGGCGTGCTCGCGCACGGGGCCTTCGGCGAGGCGCCCTGGCTCGCCTGGCTCGTCGCGAACGTGATCGATCCGATCGGCCAGATCTTCCTGCGGCTCCTCTTCATGCTCGTCATCCCGCTGATCGTGAGCGCGCTCGCGCTCGCGGTCTCGGAGCTCGGCGACCTCCGGCGGCTCGGGCGGATCGGCGCCCGCACCCTCCTCTACACCGCGGTGGTCTCGAGCATCGCGGTCGCCATCGCACTCACGCTGGTGAACGCCTTCGAGCCCGGCGCGGGGCTCCCACCGGAGCTCAAGGAAGGTCTCGGAGAGCGCACCCAAGTGCCCGCCGCGGCACCGGCCGCGGGCCGGAGCGGTGCCGAGTTCATCGTCCACCTGGTGCCGAACAACGTGGTCCGCGCCATGGCGGACGGCGACATGCTCGCGCTCATGGTGTTCGCGCTGCTGCTCGGCGTCGGGCTCGCGGCCGCGCCGGGCGAGCCCGCGCGCCTGCTCGAGGGCGCGCTCCGCGGGCTCCAGGACGTGACGATGTGGCTGCTCGGCCTGGTGATCCGCCTCGCGCCCGTGGGCGTCGCGTGCCTCGTCTTCGTGCTCGCGACGCGGCTCGGGCTCGAGATCTTCCGCTCGCTCGCGGCGTACGTCGGCGTCGTGCTGCTCGGCCTCGCGCTCCAGCAGTTCGTGGTCTACTCCGCGTCGGTTCGCTGGCTGGGCGGCATGTCGCCGCTTCGCTTCTTCCGGGGCGTCCGCACCGCCATGCTGACGGCGTTCTCCACGGCCTCGAGCAACGCCACGCTGCCGACCGCGCTCTGGGTCGCCGAGCACGAGCTTCGCCTCCCCTCGCACGTGAGCCGCTTCGTGCTGACGCTCGGCTCCACCGCGAACCAGAACGGCACCGCACTCTTCGAAGGAGTGACCGTGCTCTTCCTCGCGCAGCTCTACGGCGTCGAGCTCTCGCTCGCGCAGCAGACGACGGTCGCCTTCATCTGCATCCTGGGCGGGATCGGCACGGCCGGCGTACCGGCGGGCTCGATCCCCGTGATCGCGATGATCCTCGGGATCGTGGGCGTGCCCGCGGAGGGGATCGGCGTGGTGCTCGGCGTGGACCGCTTCCTCGACATGTGCCGCACGGCGGTGAACGTGACGGGCGACCTGGCGGCCGCCGTGGTGGTGTCTCGGGGCGAAGCGGAAGCCGGTTGAGGGAACACCCCCCAGGTGCTAGATGGGGTGGGCTTTTTCTCCGAGGGAGCCCCCGTGAGCGAGCTGAACCTCTGGTCGATGCTGTTCGCCCTGATGCTGGCGACCTTCGTCGGCTTCTACGTGATCCAGAACGTGTCGCGGCTGCTGCACACGCCGCTGATGTCGCTGACCAACGCGATCTCGGCGATCGCGATCGTGGCGTCGATCATCGTAACCGGCGAGCAAAGGACGACCTTCGCCACCGTGCTCGGGGCGGTCGCGGTGTTCGCCTCGATGACGAACATCGTGAGCGGGTTCCTGATCACCGAGCGCATGTTGAAGATGTTCCGCGAGAAGGAGCCGCGCGCGTGAGCGACTTCTTCACCCATCTCAGCTACCTCGCGGCGGCGACGCTCTTCGTGTTCTCGCTGCGCTGGCTGAACCGTCCGAAGACCGCGCGCCAGGGCGTGCTGGCCGGCGTGGTCGGCATGGTGCTCGCGGTGGTCGGCACGCTGCTGAACCCGCACATCGTGAACTTCACCTGGATCGCGGTGGCGCTCGTGCTCGGCACCCTGGTCGGCGTGCCGCTCTCGCGCGTGGCGCTCACCGCCGTCCCGCAGCGGACCGCGATCTCGCACGCCTTCGGCGGCCTCGCGGCCGGCCTGGTCGGCACGGCCAAGTACCAGGTGTGGCTCGGCGAGGGCGAGCTCACCACCTTCCGGATCACCGCGATCGTGGTCGAGGTGATCCTCGGCTTCGTCACCTTCACCGGCAGCCTGATGGCCGCGGGGAAGCTCCAGGAGGTGATCCCGACGCGGCCGATCACGTACCGCGGCCAGAACGCGGTGAATCTCTCGCTGCTCGGCATCGCCGTGCTCGCGGGGGTGGGTGTGATCGTGGACCCGTCGCAGTGGCCGCTGTTCGCCGTCATCGTCGGCCTCTCGCTGGCCTTCGGCGTGCTGCTCATCATCCCGATCGGCGGCGCCGACATGCCCACCGTGATCTCGCTCCTGAACTCGTACGCCGGCCTCTCCGCCGTGGCGATGGGCTTCGTGCTCGAGAATCAGCTGCTCATCATCGCCGGCGCACTCGACGGCTCCTCGGGCTTCATCTTGTCCGTGATCATGTGCCGGGCGATGAACCGCTCCTTCGCGAACGTGCTGTTCGGCGCCTTCGGCCAGGTGCAGGCGCAGGCCGCGGCCGGCGAGGCGAAGCCCGTGAAGAGCGCGAGCCCGCAAGATGCAGCCGACTACCTCGTGAACGCGCAGCGCGTGGTCTTCGTGCCCGGCTACGGCATGGCGGTGGCGCAGGCGCAGCACCGCGTGCGTGAGATCTACGACGAGCTCTCGAAGCGCGGGATCGACGTGAAGTTCGCGATTCATCCCGTGGCGGGCCGTATGCCGGGGCACATGAACGTGCTGCTGGCCGAGGCGGAGATCCCGTACGAGGCGCTCGTCGAGATGGACGAGATCAACCCCGAGCTTCCGCAGACCGACGTCTGCGTGGTGGTGGGCGCCAACGACGTGGTGAACCCGGCGGCACGCACGGACCAGAGCAGCCCGATCTACGGCATGCCGATCATCGACGCCGACAAGGCGCGCGTGGTGCTCGCGAACAAGCGCTCGATGAACCCGGGCTTCGCGGGCATCGACAACGCGCTCTACTCGGCCGACAACACGCTGATGGTCTTCGGGGACGCGAAGGCGGCGCTCGGTGACATCGCCGCGGCGCTGCGCGCCGATCGCGAGGGGAAGGCCGCCGCCTAGTTCCGATGCAAGGGCTGGGGCGGGCGGCGAGGCCTCGGACTCCGTCCCGCGCAGCGAGCCGGAGGCGAGCGAAGCATCAGGCGGGGGTGAGAAAGATGGCCAGCCAGTGGCGGCGGACCAAGCCCGTCGCCGCGTTCACGAGCGATGCCGCGGCCGCCGGGCTCCGGCGCGCGCTCGGGCCGCTCGATCTCGTGCTGCTCGGCATCGGCGCGATCATCGGCACGGGCATCTTCGTGCTGACGGGCGTGGCGGCCGTGGACCACGCGGGCCCGGGCGTGATCGCGTCCTTCGCGATCGCGGGCATCGTGTGCGCCGCCGCGGGCGTCTGCTACGCCGAGTTCGCGACGCTGCTGCCGATCAGCGGCAGCGCCTACAGCTACGCCTACGCCACGCTCGGCGAGCTCATCGCCTGGATCATCGGCTGGGACCTCGTGCTCGAGTACGCGCTCGCCGCGAGCGCCGTGGCCGTGGGTTGGTCGGGCTACCTCGCGAACCTGCTGGCGGGCACGCCGTTCGCGATCCCCGCCGCGCTGGCGGCCGCGCCGGGCAGCGCGCCGGGCGCGCTCTTGAACCTCCCCGCGCTCCTGATCCTGGTGCTCGTCACGGCCCTCCTCGTGGTGGGGATCCGCGAGAGCGCCAGCACGAACGCGGTGATCGTCGCGGTGAAGGTATTCGTGGTGGGCTTCGTGATCGTCGCGGGCCTCGGCTACGTCCGGCCGGACAACTGGCAGCCCTTCGCGCCGCAGGGCTGGAACGGGATCGTGGCCGGCGCAGCGACCGTGTTCTTCGCGTACATCGGCTTCGATGCGGTCACGACGGCCGCCGAGGAGGCACGGCGCCCCGAGCGCGACATGACGATCGGCATCCTCGGCTCGCTCGGCGTCTGCACCCTGCTCTACCTGATGGTCGCCGCCGTCGTCACGGGCATGTCGCCGCTCGCGGAGATCGACCGCGCGGCGCCCGTCGCCGTCGCGTTCAAGCGCCTCGGCCTCGACTTCGCGGCGGGCCTGATCTCGCTCGGCGCGATCGCGGGGCTCACCAGCGTGCTCGTGGTGATGCTGCTCGGCCAGTCGCGCATCTTCTTCGCGATGTCACGGGACGGGCTCCTGCCGCCGCTCTTCTCGCGCGTGCATCCCCGCTTCCAGACGCCGCACCTCTCGACGCTCGGCGTGGGGCTCGTGGTGGCCACGCTCGCCGCCGTCGTCCCGCTGACGGAGCTCGTCCACCTCGTCAACATCGGGACGCTCTTCGCGTTCGTGATCGTGTCGGCCGCCGTGATCGTGCTCCGGCGCACGCAGCCCGAGCTCGCCCGGCCCTTCCGCTGCCCGTGGGTGCCTGTGGTGCCGCTCTTCGCGATCGCGGGCTGCCTCTATCTGATGGCGAGCCTGCCGTGGGTGACGTGGGAGCGCTTTCTGATCTGGCTCGTGATCGGGCTCGGGATCTACGCGCTCTACGGGCGGCGCCACAGCCGGGTCGGCAGGGCGAGCTAGACGGCGGGCGCCCGAGCGGTGCAGAATGGCCCCATGCGCCCCACCACCGCCCTCCTCCTCCTGCTCTCGCTCCTGCCGCTCAGCGCCGGCGCCGGGCCCCGGGGCCCGATCGCCCTCGAGCTCCCGGACCGCGCGCAGGGCGCCCCCCACATCCCGGGCTTCCGCACGCTCGCCGATCTCCCCACGCCCTACGTCGAGGAGGAGTTCTTCGTCTCGGGCGCGGCCACCGTCTACACGTACGAGGAGGTGCCGCGGCGCGGCGTCGTGCTGCCGCGCGATCTCGACGTCCCGTACAAGACGCGGCTGATCGTGCGCCGGCCCGCCGACCCGCGCGACGCGAACGGCACCGTGGTGATCGAGTGGTGGAACTCGACCGCGAGCTTCGATGCGGCGCCGGTGTGGGACGCCTCCGCCGAGTTCTTCGCGCGGGAAGGCTGGACCTACGTCGGCGTCACGAACAGCAATACGCCGGTCGCGTTCCTCCAGGGCGGCTGCCGCCTCGGCGGGGTCCTGCCGGTCGCGAACTGCCGCCAGCGCTACGCCTCGCTCTCGCTCCCGGAGAACGGCCAGGCGTACGACATGATGAGCCAGATCGCCCATGCGCTGAAGCACCGCGGTCCGACGAGCCCGCTCCCGCCCGAGTACCGCGTGAAACGCATCTTCCACGCGGGGCAGTCGCAGCAGGGCGGCTCCATCATCACCTACGCGAGCGACTTCCACTTCCGCGACAACGCCGGCTACTTCGTCCAGATCTTCGTGCTCGGGCGCGCCATCAACTCGGGCCCGGTGTGCGGGAGCGCCGGCGCACCGCCCTACCCCGCGTGCACGCCTGCGCTCCAGGGCCGCGACCGGCTCGTGCGCCGGAACCTCCCGGTGCCCGTGGTCCAGGCGCTCACCGAGACCGACGTCGCGAGCGGCTTCGGCCCGATCGCGCAGGACGGGCGGCAACGCGACGCGCGGCGCTATCGCTACTACGAGATCCCGGGCACCGCGCACGCCGGCGTGCACAAGGGCGTGGACGTGCTCCCGGGTCTCCTCGCGCTCGAGGACACCTGCCTGAACCCGCTCAACACCCACGCGGACGGCCCCGTGTTCGGCTCGTACCTGCTGAACGCGATGTGGAAGAACCTCGAGCGCCAGGTGAAGAAGGGCACCCCACCGCCGCGCGGGCGGCTGATCTCGATCGAGGACGGCGCCATCGAGCGCGACGAGTTCGGGAACGCGCTGGGCGGCCTGCGCCTGCCCGAGCTCGATCTCCCCGTCGCCCGCTACGAGCCCAGCAACGTGGTGAACGAGGAGAACATCCCGGGCATCCTGGTGCCGGCGCTGCCGCTCCTGAACCTGTTCTGCAACCTCGCCGGGAGCGTCTTCCCCTTCGACGCGGAGACGCTCGCCGAGCTCTACCCGAAGCGGAAGCGCTTCGAGCGGAGCTACCGGGATCGGCTCGAGCGGCTCGTGGAGAAGCGCTTCCTGCTCGAGGAGGACGCGGAGAAGCTCGAGGACGCGCTGGTCGCTTCGAGCCCATAGTTTCGCGTTCAGCGGCTTTCGTCTCCGCTCCGGCTTTCGTCTCCGCTCGGCTTCGCCTCGCTGCGCGCTTCGCTTGCCGCTAGCTTGCGCCGCGTGCCGAGCTCGGCCCGTGGCTACGTCGCCTTGATCGCCGGGCCCCTGGCGTTCGCCGCCCTGCTGCTCCTCGACACTCCGCTCCAGCATTGGGGCGAATACGGTGCGAAGCCGGCGCTCGCCGCCGGGCTCACGCTCTGGATGGCGATCTGGTGGATCAGCGAGGCGTTCCCGATCCACTGGACGGCCTGCCTGCCGCTCGTCGTGCTGCCGTGGACGAGCATCCACGGCGAGGGCCCCGCCGCGAACCTGCGCGGCGCGCTCCATCCCTACCTCGATCCCTACATCTTCCTGTTCCTGGGCGGGATGGGGATCGCGGCCGCGATGCAGCAGTGGAACCTCCACCGCCGCATCGCGCTGGCGGTGATGCGCGTGGTCGGCACCGACCCGCGCCGGCTGCTGTTCGGCCTGCTCGTCGCGACGGCCGCGGTGTCGCTCTGGATCTCGAACACCGCGACGGCGGCGATGATGTTCCCGATCGGCATGGCCGTGATCGCCGAGTTCGAGCGCGGGACGGGCCGCCGCCTCACCCACTACGGCGCGGCGCTGATGCTCGCCGTGGCGTACGGCTCGAACGTCGGCGGGATCGGCACCAAGATCGGCACCGCGCCGAGCGCCCAGCTCTCGGGCTTCCTCGCCCAGCGCGGCACGGAGGTCTCCTTCCTCGACTTCATGTCGGTGGGCATCCCCTTCGTGGCGCTCTTCCTCCCCGTGGTCTGGCTCGCGCTCTGGCGTGTCGGGAGGCGGGACGCGCCCAGCGCAGAGGTCGGCCGCGCGGCGCTCGCCCGTGAGGGCGCGCGGCTCGGCGCGCCGGGCCCCGGTGAGCGCGTGGTCGGCAGCGTGTTCCTCGCCGCGGTGACGCTCTGGATCCTTTCCAAGCCGATCACCGAGGGGCTGCGCGCCCGCGGCTTCGACGGGCTCGCGAGCGCGCAGGTCGAGGCCTCGGTCGCGATGCTCGCGAGCCTCGTGCTGGTGCTCTGGCGCGTGGAGCGCCGCCCGGCGCTCGCACCGGCCTCGCTCCGCTTCGTTCAGTGGGGGACGCTGGTGCTGCTCGGCGGCGGCTTCTCGCTCGCCGCGACGATCGAGGCGAGCGGCCTCTCGCACTGGATGGGCGCGCAGCTCGTCGCGCTCCGCGACTCCGCACCGCTGCTCCAGATCACGGCTGCGAGCTTCACCACGGTGACGCTCAGCGCGGTGGCGTCGAACGCCGCCACGGTGGCGGTGCTGCTGCCCGTGCTCGCGGGCAGCGTTTCCCCCGAGCACGTGAACAGCGTGCTCTTCGCAGCCACCTTCGCGGCCTCCTGCGACTTCGCGCTGCCGGCCGGCACGCCGCCCAACGCCATCGTGTTCGGCTCGGGTTACCTCACCATCCCGCTGATGGTGCGGACCGGGGTCGGGCTCGACGTGGCCGCGGCGCTGCTCGCCGCGCTCTGGTGCGCCCTCGCCGTGCCCCTCGTCTTCTGACCGGAACGGGAGACTCGCATGCAGAAGCTCGGTTGGATCCTCGTCTCACTCGCGGGGGCCTTCGCGCTCGGTGTGGTGGCGACCGCGCGCGGTGAGAGCGTCTCGTCCGCGTGGTTCCTGGTCGCCGCGCTCTGCATCTACGCGCTCGGCTTCCGCTTCTACTCGGGCTTCCTCGCACGGCGCGTCTTCCTGCTCGACGCCGCGCGCCCGACACCCGCCCACCGCCTCAAGGACGGCAAGGACTTCGTGCCAACGAACCGCTGGGTGGTATTCGGCCACCACTTCGCCGCGATCGCGGGCCCCGGGCCGCTCGTCGGCCCGATCCTCGCCGCGCAGTTCGGCTACCTGCCCGGCACGCTCTATATCCTGATCGGCGTCGTGATCGGCGGCGCGGTGCAGGACTTCACAATCCTGGTCGGCTCGCTCCGCCGGAACGGCAAGTCGCTCGGCCAGATGGTCCGTGAGGAGATCGGCCCGCTCGGCGGCGCCGCCGCGCTGGTCGGCGTGCTCGCCATCATGGTCATCCTGATCGGCGTGCTCGGGCTCGTGGTCGTGAACGCCATGTTCGGGAGCCCGTGGGCGACCTCGACCGTCTCGGCGACGATCCCGATCGCGCTCGCGATGGGCGTCTACATGGTGCGGATCCGGCCCGGGCGCGTGCTCGAGGCCACGCTGATCGGCCTCGCATTCGTGATCCTGGCCGTCTTCGCCGGCCGCTGGGTGGACGAGAGCGCGACGCTGCGCGTGTTCTTCGACCTCGACAAGCGGACGCTCGCGCTCGCGCTCATCGGCTACGGCTTCCTCGCGAGCGTGCTGCCCGTCTGGCTGCTGCTCGCGCCGCGCGACTACCTCTCGGCCTTCATCAAGATCGGGACGGTGGCGCTCCTCGCGGCGGGGCTCCTCGCGGCCGCGCCGCCGGTGAAGCTGCCGGCCCTCACGCAGTTCATCGACGGGACGGGACCGGTCTTCTCGGGGAAGCTCTTCCCGTTCTGCTTCATCACGATCGCGTGCGGCGCCATCTCGGGCTTCCACGCGCTGATCTCGAGCGGCACCACGCCGAAGCTCCTCGACCGCGAGACCGACGCGCGCTTCGTGGGCTACGGCGCGATGTTGATGGAGAGCTTCGTCGGGATCATGGCCCTGCTCTCGGCCGCGGTGATGGAGCCCGGTGTCTACTTCGCGATCAACGCGCCGGCCGCCGTCATCGGCACCACGCTCGACAGCGCGGCCGCCACGATCAGCAGCTGGGGCTTCGCGCTCGACCCCGTGCAGTTCGAGGCGCTGACGCGCCAGATCGGCGAGCACACGCTGCTCTCGCGGACAGGCGGCGCGCCGAGCCTCGCCGTCGGCATGGCCGAGATCTTCTCGCAGGCGCTCGGCGGCGAGACGGTGAAGGCGCTCTGGTACCACTTCGCGATCATGTTCGAGGCGCTCTTCATCCTGACGACGCTCGACGCCGGCACGCGCGTTGGGCGCTTCATGGTGCAGGACCTGCTCGGCAACGTGTACGCGCCGCTCGGCCGCACCTCGTCGCTGCCCGCGAACGTGCTCGCCTCTGGCCTCATCGTGGCGGGCTGGGGCTACTTCCTCTACCAGGGCGTGATCGACCCGCTCGGCGGCATCAACTCGCTCTGGCCGCTGTTCGGGATCGCGAACCAGCTCCTCGCCTCGACCGCGCTCGCCCTCGCGACGACGCTGCTCATCAAGTCGGGGCGCCCGCTCCACGCGCTCACCACGCTCGTGCCGCTCACCTGGCTGCTCTCGGTGACGATGACCGCGGGCAGCCAGAAGATCTGGCATCCGGACCGGCGGATCGGCTTCCTGGCGCAGGCCGAGCACCTCGCGGCGCAGGTCGCCCAGGGGCTCGTCCCGCCCGAGAAGCTCGCGGAGACCCAGATCCTGATCTTCAACAACCGGCTCGACGCCGCCGTGACCGGCCTGTTCATGGTGCTCGTGCTGATCGTGGTGCTCGATGCCGCGCGCGTGTGGTGGCAGACGCTCCGCCCCAGCGGCACGGCGCCGGCTGCCGTGGGGGTGCGCGCATGAGACGTTTCTTCCGCGCACTCCGTGACTTCGTCCGCGGCTTCGCCGGCCTCGTGCCGCTCGGCAGCGATCCCGAGGCGGTGCGCCACGCGCTCGAGCACCGCGCCGCGGGGCGGAAGAGCTGCTGCTGAGCGGCCTAGCGCACGCGCGCCGTCGCCGCGGCGAGGCGGTCGGCGAGCACCTCGGACAGGTTGTGGAGCAGCTTCGACGCCGTACGCGGGTAGCGGCGCTGGAGCCGGGCCAGGTTCGCCTGATCGAAGCGGAGCGCGCGGACGGGGGTCTCGCAGTCCACGTCCGCGGTGCGCTCGCCGCGGAAGAGACCCACCTCGCCGAGCACATCGCCGCGCCCGTGGCGGTTCAGCGGCACCACCACGCCGTCGCGCTTCACGCTGCTCCGGAGCTCGCCGTCGATCACGACGTACATGCCATCGCTCTTCGCGCCGCTCTGGATCAGCCGCTCGCCCTGCTTCCGCTCCGCGATCTCCGTCATCAGCGCGACGATCCGCGCCTGCCACTTCGACATGCCCTTGAACACCGGGATCGCCTCGTGCGGATTCTCGCCGAGGTCGAGCGTGAGGACGTCCCACAGCGTGACGATCCGGATGCGCGAGGTGAGCGCCGGGTTGAAGGTCAGATCGGCGACGCCGCAGCACAGGATCGTGGCCGCTGCGAGCCAGCCGAACTCCGCCTGTTGGCGCAGATCCGAGAACGCGAGCACGCCGAACCCCGCGGCCAACGCGAGCGTCGCGTAGGTCACGGGGCGCCCGACGTGCACGAGCGTCGCCTTGACGCCCTCCCACTCGCTCGCGCGTTCGCGCGCGAAGCGATTGAAGTTCGAGAGGAAGTGGATCGTGTCGTCGACCGCGATGCCGAGCACGATGCTCGCCACCAGGCCCGTCGTGACGTTCAGGGTGATTCCCGTCCAGCCCAGCACGCCGAAGTAGAGGAGCACCGGGAACACGTTCGGGATCATGGCGATGAGCCCCATGCGCACCGACATGAAGAGCAGCGCCATGATCGCGAAGATGCTGACGAACGCGGAGGTGACGCTCACCGCCTGGCCGTACGCGATCTCGTCGTTCGTCTTGGAGATCAGCACCAGGTTGCCGGTGACCCGGCCTCGGAGCGGCGGCTGCAGCTCGCCGAGCCGGCCCTCGATGCGCTTGACGACCGCGCCGAGGTCGGCGGAATCGAGCGCCGTGGTCCGCACCAGCACGTTCGCGATCTGGTACTGCGAGTCCACGAAGCGCTTCGTTTCATCGGACGCGCCGAAGAAGAGGAGCTGCGTGACGAGATTCCGGGAGGCCGGGATCCGATACTCCTCCGGCCGGTTCCCGTTGAAGCCCCGGTGGATCAGCTTGATGTAGTCGAGGATCGAGGTGGAGCCGGTCACGCTGGGCTGCTCGGCGAGCCAGCGCTGGAGATCCTCGAGCTGCTTCAGGATCGAGGGCTCGGTGAACCCCTTCGGGTAGTCCGACTCGAGCACGATGTTGAGCTGGCCAGCGCCGCCGAGGTGCTCGTTCACGGCCTGCACCGCCCGGCGCACGTCGCTGTCCTCGGGGAAGTTCGAGACCATCGTGCTGTTGACCTGGATGCGCGGGATGCCGATGCCGGAGAACACGCTCAGCGCGATCACCACTCCGAAGATGGGGATGGCGTGGCGGCAGTCGAACTCGCCCAGGCGCGCCAGGAGCCGATCGAAGGGCGAAGCGCTCTCGGAAACGCCGTCGTGTTCCCGGATGCCGTGCGGCGCCGGGACGCGCAGCACCTCGAGGAGGGCGGCGACGAACGTGATCGCGACGATGCCGGCGATCGCGACACCGATGCCGCCGTACAGGCCGAACTGACGGATCGCTGCCAACGGGTGCGTCACCAGCGAGAAGAAGCCGGCGACCGTGGTGGCCGTCGTCAGGAAGGTCGGGAGCAGCACCGTGTGGAGGCCCCGCGCCGCGGGGCTTCCCTCGGCGCCGGGTCCCTCCTCGACCGCGTGGTAGTAGCAGGAGACCACGTGGAGCGCGTACGCGAAGCCGATCACGATCAGCAGCATCGGGACGGAGATCGTGATGATGTTCAGCTGGGGGTCGATCGCGACCATCACCCCGAGTGTCCACACCACCGCGATGGCGATCGCGGAGACGGGCAGCAGCACACCACGTGCGGTGCGGAAAGAGACCATCGCGACGACGGCTATCAGCAGGAAGGCCAGAGGAATGGTGAGCAGCAGGTCGTCGATCAGGGTGCGCGTCGTCTCGGCCTTGATGTGCGCGCTGCCGACCAGCCAGATCTTCACGTCCGGGCCGAACGTCTCCGCCGCGAGCGCCTGGATCTGGTGGTCGATGGCGCGCTGGTCGGGCGGCGGGGGCGTGATGCCGAGCCGGCGCGTGGCCCAGTCTGGCAGGATGTCCACGAGGTGGAGCCGCGTGAAGTCGGCCTCGGAGATGTCTAGCAGCTGGATGACGAGGCTCGTGGTGTCGCCCGTCGCGTTCACGAGGCTGCCCACGAAGAGTGGGTTGCCGAAGGCCTTCCCCTGGATCCTCTCGAGCTCCGCTGCGTCGCGGGGTGGCGTCTCGAAGAGCGGCGAGATCAGGAGCTCGTCGTCGACGCCCTCGACGTTCGGCGCCGTCGAGAGCGAGAGCACGCTCGCAACCCCGGAGACCTCCTCGACGCGCTCCGAGAGGGTCGCGATGCCGGCGAGCACATCGGTCGTGAAGATGCCGCCGGGCCGGTGCACGACGAGCAGCAGCGTCTCGTCGTTCCCGAAGAGCTTGCGCGCGCGGTCGTAGAAGGCGCGGCTCTCGTCGCCCGACGGCAGCATCTGCTCGATCGAGGTGTCGAGCTGCAGTCGCGGGCGGCCCGTCCGGAGGTCGACGATCTCCGCGACAGCGGCCAGCGTGAGCACGGCGCAGGCCAACAGCACGAGCCGCGCGTGCCCGGTGATCCAGCGCGCGTAGGCCTTCAGCATCCGTACTCGCTCCCGCGGCGGGACTCGGGCACCCGACCGGGTCCTGGCCTCCTCCAGCGCGTTGCGCGCCAGTCTCCCATCACGCGGCGCCCGCGGGTAGGGGTTTTCACGAAGCCCCGCGGGGACCAGCTTGACCCGGCGAGCGCCGATCGCCTAACGAGTCACCGCTGCCGGAGGCCCCGTGGACTTTCTCGCCCAGCTCCTCGACGTCTTCCTCCACCTCGACCAGCACCTGAACGAGTGGGCGACGACGCTCGGCCCGTGGCTCTACGCGGTGCTCTTCCTGATCGTGTTCTGCGAGACGGGCCTCGTCGTGACGCCCTTCCTGCCGGGCGATTCGCTCCTCTTCGCGGTCGGCGCGCTGGCCTCGCTCGAGGGCTCCCCGATCGAGCTGCCGCAGACCGCGCTGCTCCTCATCGTGGCCGCGGTGCTCGGCGACGCCGTGAACTACGCGATCGGGGCGTATCTCGGCCCCGCGGTCTTCACCAGTGACCGCTCACGCCTGCTGAACAAGCAGCACCTGGTGCGGACCCAGCTCTTCTACGAGCGCCACGGCGGCAAGACCATCTTCCTCGCGCGCTTCGTCCCGATCATCCGCACCTTCGCGCCCTTCGTCGCCGGGATCGGGCGCATGCGATACCGCTACTTCGCGACGTACAACGTCACGGGCGCGATCGCGTGGGTCGCGGTCTGCATGGGCGCCGGCGCCCTCTTCGGCGAGATCCCGATCGTGAAGGAGAACTTCGAGCTCGTCGTGCTCGGGATCATCGCGGTCTCGCTGATCCCGGTGGTCACCGAGCTCGTGCGCGCGCGTCGCGACGCGGCGCGGGGCGCCGCGGGCAGCCAGGCGTAGCTTGCCGAAGCCCCGCGCGCCGCGCGTGGTGAAGGGCATGCCGAGCGTCCAGCTCTCGCGCGCCGAGTTCGAGCGGCGCTTCTACGAGCGCTTCTACGACCCCAGCTTCGACGCGGTTCGCGACGAGCTCGCCGAGGTCGCGGGCGTCGCATGGCAGAACTACGTCGAGTACCACAAGAGCCCACGCACGCGCCGCGCCGGGCGGGGCTTCCGCGACCCTGCCTTCGAGCTCCCGGTCGAGTGGCTCGAGACCCGCGCGCGCATCCGCGCCGCCGAGCGCGAGCAGAAGCGCTCGCGCTCGCGCATCCTCCTGATCAACGGCTCCTCGCGCAGCGACCAGACCTGCCCCGGCGAGATGTCGAAGTCCTACCGCCTGGCCAAGCTGGCGCAGCGCGCGATCGAGCGGGAGCGGGGCTTCGAGGTGGACTTCCTCGATCTCTCGCGTCTCGCCGCGGAGTACGGCCGCACCATCCTGCCCTGCAAGGCCTGCGTCTCCACCGCGATGCCGCTCTGCCACTGGCCCTGCTCCTGCTACCCGAATCACGCGATGGGCCAGACGCAGACTGGATGAACGAGCTCTACCCGCGCTGGAGCCGCGCGCACGGCGTGATGATCGTGACGCCGGTCAACTGGTACCAGGCGCCCTCGGTCCTCAAGCTGATGATCGACCGGCTGGTGTGTGCGGACGGCGGCAACCCGGACCCCACCTCGACCCGCGGCAAGGATCCTGCACGGGCGAAGGCGCTCGAGCTCGCGGGCTGGGACTACCCCAAGCACCTCGCGGGCCGCGCGTTCGCGGTGGTGGTGCACGGGGACGCGGCCGGCGTCGAAGGCCTGCGCCGCATCCTCTGCGACTGGCTGACCGACATGGAGCTGATCCAGGCGGGCGCGAGCGCAGCCCTCGGCCGCTACCTCGGCTACTACCGCCCGTACGCCACGAGCCACGACGACCTGGAGCAGGACCGCGCGTTCCAGGCCGAGACGCGGGCCGCGGCCCGGAGCCTGGTCGAAACCGTCCGCCAGCTCCGCTCCGGCCGGTACCGTGCGCCCGACGCGGGGCTCGCGCCGGCGCGGCAGAAGTGAGCCCTAGAGCAGCGTCCCCGCCAGCATCACGCTCGCCACGCTGAAGTAGATCACGAGCCCCGTCACGTCCACGAGCGTGGTGACGAGCGGGCCGGAGGCGCTGGCCGGGTCGAAGCCGAGGCGCTGGAGCGCGAACGGCAGCATGCCGCCGCTCACCGCACCCCAGATCACGATCCAGATCAGGCTCAGGGCGACCGTCACGCCGACCGCGAGGAAGTGGCCCGAGAAGGCCTCGTCGCTGCGCGGCCACAGCGTGATCGACAGGAGCGCGATCCCGCCGAGCAGCACGCCGAGCAGCAGGCCGGCGAGGAGCTCGCGACGGAGCACCCGCCCCCAGTCGCGCAGCCGCACCTCCTGCATCGCCATGGCGCGGATCACGAGCGTGCTCGCCTGCGAACCGGCGTTGCCGCCGCTCGAGATCACGAGCGGGATGAAGAGCGCGAGCACGACGGCGCGCGCCAGCGCGCTCTCGAAGAGGCTCATCGTGGCCGCCGTGAGGAGCTGACCGGCGAAGAGCACGGTGAGCCAGCCGCCGCGCTTCCGCACCATCTCGAGCACGCCGACCTCGAGGTAGGGCGCGTCGAGCGCCTGCGTACCGCCGATCTTCTGGATGTCCTCCGTGGCCTCCTCGCGCACCACGTCCACGATGTCGTCCACCGTGACGATGCCGCGGATCCGGCCCTCGGCGTCGAGCACCGGCACCGCCATCAGGTCGTTCTCGGCGATCACGTTCGCGACCGCCTCCTGGTCGAGGTCGTCGCGCACCGAGATCACGTTGGTGCGCATCACGTCCCGCACCCGGGCCTCCGGCTGCGCGGCGAAGAGATCGCGGAAGGAGACGACGCCGACGAGGCGCTGCTCGGAGTCGAGCACGTAGATGTAGTAGATCGTCTCGACGCGCTCGCGCGCGGCGCGGCGCAGGTAGGCCACGGCCTCGTCCACCGACATGTCGGGGCGGAGCCGCACGTAGCGCGGGCTCATCAGGCCGCCCGCCTCGTCCTCGGCGTAGGCGAGGAGCGCGGCCACCTCGCGCCGCGTGGGCGCGTCGAGCGCGGCGAGCAGCGCCTCGCGGTCCTCGGGCGCAGCCGCCTGCACCGCGTCCGCGGCGTCGTCCGGCGCGAGCTGGCGCATCCAGAGCTGGCGCTCGGCGGGTGAGAACGCGCGGAGCAGCGCGCACTGCTCGCGCGCATCCAGGCTGTGGAAGAGGCTCTCACCCTCGGCGGGGTCGAGCATGCGGAAGCCCTCGAGCCGCTCCTCGAGGTCGAGAGCAGCCCAGGCATCCCGCAGATCGTCCGCGACCAGACCCGCGCCGGTCGGCTGCGCGCTCACCATGTCGCCCTCCCGCCGGGCGCGAAACGTAACGTCTCGACCTCTCCAGGTCCGGTCCCTAGCCTCCGCCGCGCGTGGCGTCCGAGCATCAGCTGCTCCTCTTCTGGCTTCAGCTGCTCGCGCTGCTGCTCGCGGCGCGCGGGCTCGGTGGCGCGATGCGCGCGATCGGGCAACCGGCGGTGATCGGCGAGCTCGCGGCCGGTGTGCTGCTCGGCCCGAGCGTGCTCGGGTACCTCGCACCCGGGGTCCACGCGTGGCTCTTCCCGGATGATCCCCTCCAGCTCGCCATGCTGTCGGGCCTGGCGTGGACGGGCGTCTTCCTGCTCCTGATCCTGACCGGGCTCGAGACGGACCTCGCGCTGATCCGCCGGCTCGGACGCGCCACCGCGCACGTCGCGGTGGCGAGCCTCGTCCTGCCCGTGCTGGCGGGCGTAGGCCTCGGAGCCGTGCTGCCCGCGGCCTTCGTGGGCGAGCGGGCGGAGCGCGAGGTCTTCGCGCTCTTCATGGGGACGGCGCTCGGCATCTCGGCGCTCCCCGTGATCGCCAAGATCCTCTCCGACCTCGACCTGATGCGCCGCAACATCGCGCAGGTGCTCCTCGCCGCGGCGATGGCGAACGACATCGCGGGCTGGATCCTGCTCGGGATCGTGGCGGGCCTCGCGCAGTCGGGGGCGCTCGACGCCGGGCGCCTCGCCTTCACCGTGGCCGGCCTCGCGCTCTTCCTCGGGCTCGCCTTCACGCTCGGGCAACGCGGCGTGGATGCGCTGCTCGAGACGGTCACGCGCCGGCGCTGGGGCGTGTCGGGCAGCCTCACCGCGGTCCTGCTCGTGGCGCTCGCGGCCGGGGCCACCACGCACGCGATCGGGCTCGAGGCCGTGTTCGGCGCCTTCATCGCGGGCATCGTGCTCGGCCGCTCGCGCTTCCACGACACCGAGGTCTTCGCCCAGCTCGACGGCGTCACCCGCTCGTTCTTCGCGCCGCTCTTCTTCGCGACCGCCGGCCTGCGCGTGGACCTCGGCCTCGTCGCCACGCCGCAGGCCTTCGGGTGGGGCCTAGCGGTGCTCGCGGTCGCGACCGCGTCGAAGGCCGGCGGCGCCTACCTGGGCTCGCGCTTCGCGGGCCTGCCGCGGCGGGAGGGCCTCGCGCTCGGGGTGGGTCTCAACGCCCGCGGGGCCGTCGAGGTCGTGGTGGCGACGGTCGGCCTCTCGCTCGGCGTGTTGAACGCGCAGTCCTACGCGCTCGTCGTGCTGATGGCGATCGTCACCTCGATGATGGCGCCGCCGCTGCTCCGCCTCGTGCTGCGCGGCTGGCACGGCGACGAGGAGGAGCAGGCGCGCCTCGCGCGCGAGCGCCAGCTCGGCGGCAACGTGCTGGTGCGCGCGAGCCGCGTGCTGCTGCCGAGCCACGGCGGCCCGAACTCCGTGCTCGCCGCGCGCCTCGTGGATCTCGCCTGGCCCGAAGGCGCCGAGGTCACGGTGCTCTCGGCCGGGAAGGACGTTCCGGCCGAGGACCTCGCGCGCGTCCAGGCCGTGCTCGCCGGCCGGCCCATGGTCTACAAGCACGAGGCGGCGAAGGAGCCGCTCCGCGCGATCCTCGACCAGGCGCCGCTCGGCTACGGCGCGATCGCGGTGGGCGCCACCGACGAGCGCATCGCCGGCACGCTCATCTCGCCCGTGGTGGACGAGCTCCTCGCGTCGAGCCCGCTGCCGATCGTGATGGTGCGGCGCGGGAAGGCGCTCGCGCCGGACCACGCGCCCCGCATCCGCCGCATCCTGGTGCCCGCGATCGGCACGCAGCCGGGCCGCGCGGCGCAGGAGATCGCCTACGGCGTCGCGAAGCGCCTCGACGCGCGCGTGCTGATCGCCCACGTGGTGACCTCGCCGTCGGTGGCGCAGAGCTTCACGTACGGCGGCGACGAAGTCGGCTCGGCGCGTCCGGCCGTCGTCGAGCACGTCGTCGAGGAGGCGACCGCCCGCGCCCGCGAGATGGGCGTGCGGGTCGAGCCGGTGATCCGCTCGGGCGCCTCGGCCGCCGAGGTGATCGAGCAGCTCGCCCGGGAGAACCACGTGGACCTGCTCGTGCTCGCCGCGAACCTGCGCCAGTTCACGGGCCGGCCCTTCCTGGGCCACGGGGTCGAGTACCTGCTCGAGGAGGCCGCTCCCACCGTGGTCGTGGTGACCGCGCCGCCGGGCTGGCAGCGGAGCGGACCCTCTTGAGACGCGCCCGTCGATGAGGAAATCTCCCGCCCCATGCTCGCACGCCTGCTCCCGTTCGCGGCACTCGCCACCGGCTTCTACGGCTTCCTGTTCTTCCACGGCCTCGCGATCGACCGCGCGCCCTATTCGCAGCTGACGCTGTGGCGCGCGATCCACATCGCCTCGCTCGGGGGCGTCGTGCTCGGGTTCCTCGCGAACGCGTTCTTCGTGTTCGACGCGACGTGGCAGCGCCTGCTGATGATCCCGATCGCGCTCCTCGTCTGGCGCATCACGTACTTCCCGCTGATGGTGTTCTCGGGTCACGTCGTGAGCATCAGCGAGTGGATCCACGCCTTCGCCGGGATCCCGATCTGGATCTACGGCGTCTTCCTGCTCGTGATCGCCATCCTGCATACGATCGTGTCGTTCCTCTTCGGCCAGCTGGTCGCACCGATCCACCCGCTCATCTACGCGGCGCTGCCGGTGCTGGTGCTCCTCGCGTGCGCCGTCTCCTTCGCCAAGCCCGAGGACGTGGCCTGGCTGCCGGACCGTTTCGCGAACCTCTCCGATCCGGTGCCGCCGCCCGTGGCGCCCGGCCGGAATCCCTACTTCCCGCGCCTCGTCGGGCCCGGCTACCTGCTGCACCAGCGTGTCGTGCTGCTCGCGGCCGGCCTCACCTACGAGACGATCCCGCCCTCGCCGTGGGGGCGCACCGTGAAGTCGGTGCTCGAGGTGCTGTTCGACGAGAAGCCGCGCGCCTCGACCGCGACGCGGATCCGCGACCACTACCTCGCCTACGCGAGCGCCCACCCGCTGATCGGCTGCCGCGACTTCGAGGAGTGCCCGGTCGAGATCCGGCCGGCGACGTCGCCGAGCGGCGGGCGCTGAGCCCACGGCGCGGGCGAGACTCAGCGCAGCTTCGCGCCTGGCTCGCCCGGCAGCCACCACACGAAGCGGGCGCCTCCGAGCTGCGAGGGCTCGAGCGTGAGGTCGCCGCCCAGCAGGCGCGCGACCGCGCGCGCGAGCGCGAGACCGAGGCCGCCCAACGCGCCGGGCCGCGCACGCCCGAGCCGCTCGAAGCGCTCGAACACGCGCTCGCGGTCCTCGGGCCGGACGCCGGCTCCGTCGTCCTCCACCACGATGCGGACCCCGGCGAGGTCGGGCTCGCCCGAGAGCTCGACCCGCCCGCCGCTGCTCCCGTGGTGGAGCGCGTTCTCGAGCAGGTTGAGCAGCACGCGATCAAGGAGGGCGCGGTCGCCCTGGATCGTGCCGACCCGGCTCGCGACGGAGAGCTTCACGCCGCGCTCCTCGAACAGCGGACCATAGGCCTCGGCCGTGCGTGCGAGCCACGCATCGACGTCGAGCGGCTCGGGCGCGAGCGGGACACGCCGGTCGTCGGCCTCCGCGATCAGGAGCAGCGAGTCCACCAGGCGCGCGAGTTCGTCCACGCTCGCCTCGACCCGCTCGAGCGCGGCGCGCTGCTCCGACTCCGCGCTGCTCGCGAGCGCGACCTCAGCGATCGCACGCATGCGGTTCAGCGGCGTGCGGAACTCGTGTGCCACGTCGCCGCTGAAGCGCCGGAGACGCGAGAAGGCGGCGTCGATCGCCTCGAGCACCTGGTTCAGCGTCTCGGCGTGGCGGTCGACCGGGTCGCCCGTCCCGCGCGACGGGAGGCGCGCGCCGAGCGCGCGCGCCTCGACCCCGGCCAGGAGCGCGGTCGCCTCGCGGAGCGGCGCGAACGCGCGGCGCGTCGCCACGAAGGCGGCCGCGAAGGCGACGAGGCTCGACACCGCGACGAGCAGCAGGATGCCACGGCCCATCTCGCTGGCCTCCCGCGCGAACCGCTTCAGCGGAAGAGCCAGCTCGAGCCGCGTGCCGGAGGGCAGCGCGATCGAGTCCAACAGGAAGTGGTTCGACCGCAGCAGCCGGACCGCGCCGATCCCCCGGTTGGGATCCGCGTCCTGCCTCGCGCGCAGACTCCGCTCGGCTGGGGGCCAGGGACCGCTGCTGAAGGTGAGCGCGCCATCCGCCGTTCGCACACGAACCGCGCGCTTCCCGCCCGGCAGCGCCGCGAACACCGCGTCGGCGAGAGACTGGTCCGACAGCTCGCGCGCCTCGACCGTCTCGATCATCTCGCGAATCCGCCGGACCCAGTCGTCCGCCTGCTCGAGGCTCTCCTCGGCCGCGTAGGCGTAGAGCGCGAGCCCCTGCAGCACGAGCACGATCACCAGCACGAGCCCGCTCGCGAGCACCGCGCGCGCATCCGCGCGCCGCAGCAGGCGGAGCTCAAGGCGCCGCATAGCCCCGCCCGCGTACCGTGCGGATCGCCGCCGGGAGCCCCGCGTCTTCCAGCTTCCGACGGAGCCGATTCACGTGCACGTCCACCACGTTCGTGCCGGGGTCGAAGCGCAGGCCCCAGACCTCGCGCAGGAGCTCGCCGCGGCCGACCGGGTCGCCTCCCGCCCGAAGCAGCGTAGCGAGGAGCGAGTACTCGGTCCGCGTGAGCTCGAGCCGCGTCTCTCCCACGTGCGCGATCTGGCGCAGCAGGTCGAGCTCGAGCGCGCCGAGCGCGAGGCGGGTGGCCTCGGGCTGCGCGCGCCGGACGAGCGCACGGATGCGCGCCGCGAGCTCGGCGAACGAGAAGGGCTTCACCAGGTAGTCGTCCGCGCCCTGGTCCAGGCCCGCCACGCGGTCCTCGACCGCTCCGCGCGCCGTCAGCATCAGCGCGGGGATGTGCGGCTCCCGGCTGCGCAGCAGCGCGAGCACGTCGTAGCCCGAGCCGCCCGGCACCATCACGTCGAGCACCGCGGCATCGAAGCTCGCGCTCGCGAGCAATTTGTCGGCGGAATCGACGTCGCGCGCCGCCGAAACCTCGTGCCCCTCTTGCGCGAGGCCCTTCACCAGGGCCTCCGCAGTCTCCGGGTCGTCCTCGAGCAGCAGGATGCGCACGAGCGCGGAGCTTAACGAAACTCTCATGACGCCATCGTCATCGCCTTCGCGTGACGATGCATTCATGACGCCGCTCCGGCGATTGTCGCGGCGACGGTGCCCCCAGAGACTCCGGCATCGAACCGGGGGGCCCCGCGCATGAACTCGTTTCCGGCAGCCGAGCACAGCCGTGCGGCAGCGACTGAATCGACGCTCGCGCGCTTCCAGGCCTTCGCATTCCGCCACCGCAACCTGCTGGCGGCGCTGCCCGTCGTCGTCAGCTTCGTCGCGATCCGTCGTCCCGTCGGCCTCGAGGCCCTCGTGGCCGGGGCAGCCCTCGCCCTGCTCGGTGGTGCCCTCCGAGCGTGGTGCACGCTCTACAACCGCTTCGCCCAGGGCGAGCGCAAGACGCTCGCCACGGACGGCCCCTATGGTTGGCTTCGGAACCCGCTCTACGTAGGCAACACACTCGTGCTGTCGGGTTGCGCGCTGGCGGCGGGCCCGCTCTGGCTGCTCCCGCTCACCTGCGTCTGGGCCCTCGGGGTCTACGACCAGGTCGCGCACCACGAGGAGCGCCGGCTGCTCGCGAAGTACGGCGAGGCGTACCGCGGGTACGCGCGCAACGTGCGGCGCTGGATTCCCCATCTTTCGGTCGACGCGTTCTCGCATCGGCGCTCGGGCTTCATGCGCGCGTTGCTGGTGCAGTCGCGCTCGCTCCTCGCGCTGCTCCCGTTCGCGCTGAAGGCATGGGCCCTCGGGGCCTGGCCGCTCGTCTGACTGCGAGTCTGTGACGGCCGTCGACCATCCCGTCTGGCTCGCGCTCGGCTTGCTGGGAAACGCCGCCTTCTTCCTGCGCTTCCTGATCCAATGGCTCGCCTCGGAGCGGGCCCGCACGAGCACGATCCCGCGCGCCTTCTGGCATCTCTACCTCCACAATCTCACCCGGCTGCGCGCGGGGAAACGAGGCACGGCCCGCGCCGGCTCGACTGCGCGATAGCTGGTGACGATCCAGAGACGCTCTCCGAGCCGGGCCTCGGCCCGACAGCTCTCGGCACCCGGCGGAACGAAGAGCACCGCCGCTCGAGCCTCGACCTCGACCGGGGTGGCGCCCGGGCAGACCAGCGCGAGGCGCGCCGTGCGTGGCGCCTCGAGCGCGAAACCACCCGCGGTCGGCTCGAAGCGGAAGGCGGCGACGGGCGCGAGTCCTTCGAACGCGAGGTAGCTCCGCCCCTCGCGCAGCGCCTCCAGGATGGCCGCCTGGCTGGCGTCGCGCGCCCACACGTGCGTGGTGAGCAGTCGGAAGGTGTCGCGGTAGCGGTCCACGGTGCCGCCGAGGAACCCGAGCAACCGGAACTTCGCGTGCGCGTCCACGCCCGCCACGACCGGCGGAGGTCCGGGCAGTGCCTCCCAGTGGACGAGGCTCGCGTCGGGCAGGAAGAGCAGCGTGCGGAGCGCCGTTCCGCTCGGCAGCAGGAGCACGCGCCAGCCCAGCGATGTCCGTCGCTCGCGCGCGTTGGCGTGCAGGTTCACGAGCTCGACCGCGTCGGGCCCAGCCGCGCGCCAGGCCTCGGGCTCCGCGAGCCCCGAGTGCTCGAAGTGCCCGACCACGGCCACGCCACCGGCGGCCCGGGTGTGGCGAACCAGCTCGGCGGGGTCCTTCGTGGCGGGGAGTCGCTCCGTCAGACCGAGCGCGAGGAGCGAGGCGCCGGCGGCTCTCACCTCGAAGCCGGGAATCACGGTGACCCCGTCGATCACGCCGTGCGGACCGATCACGCCGGGCCGCGTGTGCTCCGTGATCGCCACCCATCGAACGCCCGCGGAGCGCGCCGCCGAGACCACCTCTGCAACGGTTCCCGGGCTGTCGTGCGAGCCGCCCGTGTGGACGTGCGCCACGCCGCGGAGGTCGAGGAAGCCTTCGGCCGTGCGCCCCGGGGCGGGCGGAAGCACGTCATGGGGCCACGGAATCGCGGCGCAGCCGGCCATCGCGAGGGCGAGGGATCCCGCAACGAGCGCTCGCGAGAGCGGCGAGCTCAATGGGCGCCCCGCACCCGCCTCCGGGCGACGACGTCGTGCGCGGCGCGATTCGCGAGCAAGACCAGCTTCGGTCGCTGGCTCACGAGCCGGGCGCCGCTCGCCCGCATCAGCGCTTCCGCGTAGCGCTCCTTGGTCAGACAGAAGACCGGATCGTGCCCTCGCAGGCGCGCGATCAAGGCCTCCCAGCCCGGATCGACGACGGGTTCGCTTGCAGGCGTCCCCGGTCGGGGCCTCGGAATGAAGGCGAACCGCTCCACGTCGCCGAAATAGTAGAGCGCGCTCGGTCTCCACACGCCGTACTGGAGGAGGGCGGCGCCCGGCACCGAGCTCGCCAGGCGGCCCTCGGGCTCGAAGGATTGGAGGCCGGGTGCGAGCGCGTTGAACGCGAGCGCGAGGACGAGGCCGGCGCCGCAGGTCAGGGAGGCGAGCGCTCGCGTCGGGTTTCCGCGCGGGAGCCGCGCACTGAACCAGAGAAGCGCGCCGGCCACCCCGAAGAGCGTTGCCGCGAAGGGCAGCCGTGCCACGAGCCGGTGCGTCTCGATCTTCTGGGACCCGAGCCACTCGGGCACCAGGAGACCGAAGGCGATCACGCTCGCGAGCGCTGCGGCGAGACAGCCGCTCGCGAGGAGCGCCCGCCGCGCAGGAAGATCGGCGAGCCCGCCGCGCTCGAGCGTCCGGCCGACCGCGAGCGCCGCCGCCGGAACGGCCGGCAGCAGATACTGGGCGGACTGCGAGCGCGGGAGCGAGAAGAAGAGCACAGGGAGGATGGCCCACAGGACGAGGTAGAGGTCGGGCGGCTCGCCGCTCCGCCAGCCCTCGGGCGGGCGGAGCCGCCAGAGGGCGAGGGCCACGAGCGGGGTCCAGGGCAGGAGCCCGAGGGGCCAGACCCCGAGCAGGTAGAACGGGACGTGGATGTGGTACACGCCCCGCACGTCTCCCGTGATGCGTCCGAGGAGCTGCACGTCCAGCCACTCGCGCAGTACCGCCGGGTCGTGTAAGGCGAGCAGGACGTACCACGGCGCACCGAAGAGGACGAAGAGCACCGCGCCTCCGAGCCAGGCGCGCGCCGGCACCCGCGCGCGAGCGCGCGACAGCGCGAGGAACGGGAGCCACACGAACAGGGCGACGAGGAGCGCGATCGGCCCCTTGACGTTCATGGAGATGCCGAGCAGCGCAAGTGCGAGGACCACGCAGGCGGGCCGGCCCGGCTTCTCGGCACCGGCCCCGAAGGCGAGCATCGCCGCCGTGAAGAGCAGGAGCTGGAACAGGTCGGTCTGGAGTCCCCGCGCGGTCACGAAGACGAGACCGGAGGTGAGCAGCAAGAGGGCGGCGAGCCAGGCTCCACGGTCTCCGCACCAGCGACGCCCTGCGACGAAGACGAGGAGCGCCGTGAGTGCGAGCGCGAGATTCGACAAGAGCCGGCCGGCGAACGGGTTGACGCCGAGCAGCCGGTAACCGGCCGCAGCCGCCCAGTACGTCAGGGGAGGCTTGTCCAGGTGCGCCTCGCCGGCGAGGCGGGGGACGAGCCAATCGCCGGATTCGAGCATGGCCCGCGAGATCTCGAGGTAGCGCGCGTCCGTGTTCTCGAAGGCTCGCATGCGCTCGAGGCCCGGAAGGAGCAGCAGGCCTGCGAAGAGCAGGATGCAGAGGGCCGCGACCGCACGCACGCGCGCACCCTAGCGCCCGCTCACCCGCCCTCGAGAGGGGCAACGAGCCCCAGCTCGGCCAGATGACCTGATCGTAATGGCGACCGGCGCGACGGGATGTCATCCGGTCCGCGCCAGGGGCTCGCGCTGGATGACTCTCGCCTTCTTCGCCAAGCTCGCCGTCTTCGCGGTGTTCGTCGCGTCGGTGCTCTACTTCCACCTGCGCGGGCGCGAACGGCTCAGCTTCCGCCGCCAGCTCACCGACCACTCGACGTTCCTCGCCCCCTACAACGCGTTGATCCAGCTCTTCTCCGCCGTGCCGAGGCGGCCGATCCTCGACGTTGGCGACTTCCCGGAGCTCGCGCTCCTGCGCGAGAGCTGGACGGTGATCCGCGACGAAGCGCGCCGCCTCCACGAGGCCGGCTACGTGACCGCTTCGGAACGCCACGAGGATCTCGGCTTCGAGAGCTTCTTCCGCCGCGGCTGGAAGCGCTTCTACCTCAAGTGGTACGGAGCTCCGCTGGCCTCGGCGCGCGAACTCTGCCCGAAGACGGTGGCCCTCGTGGACTCGATCCCGCAGGTGCACGGCGCGATGTTCGCGCTGATCGAGCCGCAGAAGCAGGTGGCCGACCACCGCGACCCCTTCGCTGGCTCCGTCCGCTACCACCTCGGGCTGATCACGCCCAACCACGACGACTGCTGCATGTTCGTCGACGGCGAGCGCTACTCCTGGCGCGACGGCCAGGACTTCCTCTTCGACGAGACCTATGTCCACCGCTTCCAGAACCTGACGGACCAGCCGCGCATCATCTTCTTCGCGGACGTCGAGCGGCCGCTCCACAATCCGGCCGTGCGCGCGCTCAACCGCTTCGTCATCCGCCACATCGTCGGCATCACGGCGTCGAGCAATCTCCCAGGCGAACGCCCGGGCCTCGCGAACCGCGTGTACCGGCGCCTCTACCAGCTCCGGCAGCCGCTGAAGCGGTCGCTCAAGCGATTGAAGCGGGCGAACCGCCCGGTCTACTACGCGCTGCGCTGGGGCGCGCTCGCGGGCGCGCTCTACCTCGCGCTGCTGGCCGGTTCGGGCCTCGTGCGCTGACGCCCGCGGGCCGGTGGGCGCATTCCGGCACGCCGATGGTCTCATGCTGGGTGATGACGATTCGTTCATTTGCCGATGAATGAGCTTCGGCCATTGTCCGACGATGACAATGCGTCCATGACGCGCGCTGATCCGTTGCCACCACGAAGTCGAACAAACAACCTTCGACGGTTCTCCGACCATCGAGGGGGCTTTTGTGGACTGGACGGACGATCCGCGCTGGCTGGCCCTTGGTCTGCTGGGCAACGCCGTCTTCTTCTCGCGCTTCCTGGTGCAGTGGCTGGCCTCGGAGCGCGCCGGTGTCAGCTACGTGCCCCGCGTGTTCTGGCACCTGAGCCTGATCGGCTCCGCCTTCCTCCTCGCGTACGCCGTGCACCGCAGGGATCCGATCTTCGTGCTGGCCTACCTGCCGAACGGCTTCGTCTACCTGCGCAACCTGGCCCTGCTGCGCCGCACGGGAGCGAGTGCCACCTGTGACGACGGAGTCGCCCCGGCGAGCGCCGCGCGGGCGCAAGGGCCCTGGGCCTGATCCTCTCGCTACGCACGCGGCGGACTTTCGCGTCGCTGAGCGGGATCTCCGTCCTCGCCTGCGTTCTCGGGTTCATCGCTTCGACCGGGCAGAGCTCGGTGCGTTCTGGGCGGGATGCCCACGAGGAGATCCTGGCGTCCTGGTTCGCGGTCGGGGACTCCGGCTGGAGCAGCCTCCTCCACCGGGGTCAGAAGCACGTCGCGGAAGCCATCGACGTGCTCGATCGCGAGCACCCGGCAGACGGGCTCTTCATGCTCGGGGACAACTTCTATCCCGACGGGCTCCGCTCCGACGATCTGGAAGGGCACTTGGCCGAGGTGGTCGTGCTGCCCTTCTGCCGCTTCGCCGAGCTCACGACGGGCTGGATCGGGGACCCGCCCCGCTGTGAGAGGCCGACCGACCGGCGCCGACAGATCTGGGCGGTGCTCGGCAACCACGACCACCGGTCGTCCGAGAGCCCGGTGCTCCAGCGCGGCTGGATCGAGACGCGCATTTCGAACTGGCAGATGCCCGACGGTCCGGTGGGCAGCTACCCACTGGCGCCGGGCGTCGATCTCATCGCTTACGACTCACAGCAGCTCATGGAGGCCCGGGGCGCAGAGATCTTGACGAGCGCGGTGCGTGCCGCACCGGGTCCTTGGCGCATCGTGGCGGCTCACCATCCCCTGCGGCTCGACTGGGAGGGCGAGGAGGCCGCGCTCGAGGCCGAGCGCCTGCGACGCGCCCTCGCCGCCGCCAACGTGCCGGTCCAGCTCCTGCTCGCGGGTCACGAGCACAACCTGCAGGTGCTCGATCTCGAGGAGCCTTCCCTCGGCTTGCAGGTGGTCGTCGGCGCGGGAGCGAGGCATCGGCCCATCGTGGGTGATGTCCCGACGCGCCTCTTCGGCATCGAGACGCTCGGCTTCGCGCGGATCGAGCTCCTCGGAGGTGTGGCGCCGCGCTTGATCGTGACGCTCTTCTCCGTTCCCTCGTGGCCCGTGCCCTCCTCCTGGCCGCGGCCGTGGCCGTCGCGTCCACAGGTCGCGGCGGCGTTCGAGGTCGACGTGGAGGGCAACTTCCTGAAGCGGCGCGTGGATTGAGGCTCGCCGTCTCGAGCTCGTGGGGCGGCCCGTGGCTCGGGACGATCCTCGCGTTCCTCACCGCGCTGGCCCTGTTCGGGGCGGGCGCGAGCGGGCGCGAGCTGTGGCGCACCGACGAGCAGCGCTACGCGGAGGTCGCGCGCGAGCTCGGCGCGGAGTCGGGTAGCTGGCTCGTCCCGCACCTGAACGGTGCGGTCTATGACGACAAGCCCCCCGGCTTCTTCTGGCTCGTCGAATTGCTCCACGACGGCCTCGGCCTCGGGCTCGAAGCCGCGGCGAAGGCCGTCTCCGTCGCTGCGGCGAGCGTCAGCGTGGCGTTGGTCTTTGCGATGGGAAGGCGCTTCTATGGGGAGCGAGCAGGTCTCGCGGCCGCGCTCGTGCTCGGCTCGTCGGAGATGTTCCTGAGCCTCGCATTGCGGGGCAATCTGGACGCGCTCCTGACGGCGTGCATCACGGCCTCTCTCTATGCCTGCTGGAGGGGTGAGGAGGCGGGCGACGCTGCTTCGGCGGGGCGCTGGCGGCTCCTGGCCGGTGCGTGCGCGGGGCTCGGGATCCTGGTGAAGGGGCCCGTGGCGCTGGCCGTGCCTGCCGTGGTGGTCCTCTTCCACGCGGTGCTGACGCGTGGCTGGAGAGGAATCCGGCCGGGGGTCTGGCTGCCGGCGCTCGCGCTCTCTCTCGTCCCCGTGCTCGCATGGCTGGCAGCTGCCGCCGCGGAGACGGGATCCGACTACGTTCGCGACCTGGTGGTAGGACACGGCGTGGCTCACCCCCTCGGCGGCGTGGGCAAGCAGCGTCCCTTCTGGTACTACGCAAAGAGTCTGCCCGCGTCCTTCCTTCCCTGGTCGCTCGCGCTGCCCGCTTGCGTGGCGCTGGTCGCGACGCTCCGGAATCGAAGCGAGGATGCCTTCGTCTTCGCGTGGCTGCTTGCTCCGCTCGTGCTGCTCTCGGTGTTCCCCGCCAAGCGCCACCTGTACGTGCTGCCCGTTCTTCCCGGAGCCGCCCTGCTCGTGAGCCGCTGGTTGCGCTGGCTGCGCTCGGGCCCGCTCGACGAGGACGGGCGGACGCTGCTGCTCCTCTCGCGATTCGCCCAGGGGATGCTCGGGCTCGCGTCGATCGGCCTCGGCCTGTCGCTGGCGACAGGGGTGGCGCTCGTCCTGGCGGGAAGGGTTGATCTCCTCGCCGTCGTCTCGGACCGGCTCGACGTGGTAGAGGCGTTTGGCGGCGGAGCTCTCGCGGCGGGCCTGCTGGTAGCGTGCGTCTCGCTTCCGGCCGGCGTGGTGCTGCTGCGTCACTGGAGCGGTCCCGCTGCGTGGCGAGCGGACCTCGCTCTCGCCGCCGCCACGGCGACATTCCTCCTCGCTGGCTTCCATCCGTTCGAGAATGCAGCGCGACGAGTGTCGCCGTTCTACCGGGAGGTAGAGGACGTCGTCGGCAGCGATGAGCTGGCAAGCTACGGTGTCCGCGACTGGGCACCCAACCTGCTGCTGCGGCGGACACGGGTTCCCCGCCTCGTCACGCTGGAGCAGGCGGAGGCGCATCGGCGCAATCGCTTCGAGAGCGGGCGCCCGGCCTGGCTGGTGGCGGAAGGAAAGTTCCTGGAGCGGCACGGGCGACCTGTCGGCTTCGAGGAAGTGTTCCGCCACGAGCCTCGCCTCGGTCGGACGCTGATCCTGCTCCGCAGCGAGCCCTCGCCCGCGCAAGTTCGCGCGGAAGGCCTGAACCCTTCATTCCGGAGCGCGGTCCGGTAGCGTCTGGCCGAGCCGGCCTCCGCCGGCAAGCGAGGCCCCGGATGACCGCCCCCCTCTTCGAGCGCTACCGCGTCATCGACATCGACACCCACGTGACCGAGCCGGCAGACGTCTGGACCGCGCGCCTGCCTTCGAAGTGGGGCGCCGAGGTTCCGCACGTCCGGAACCTGAACGGGGCGGACCTCTGGTTCGTCGGCGACAAGCCTGTCGGCATGCCGGGCGCGTACTCCGCCGCGGGCCACACCGGCTCCTTCCCCGACATGCGGAAGACCTACCGCGACATCCCACCCGCGATGTACGACGCGAAGGCGCGCCTCGCCTTCATGGACCAGGAGCAGCTCTGGGCGAACGTGCTCTATCCGAACGTGGGCGGCTTCGGCGCGGGCGGCTTCCTCCGGATCCGCGAGCCCGAGCTCGTGCTCGCCTGCGTGCGGGCCTACAACGACTGGCTCTTCGAGTGGGCCGGCGCGGACCGGAGGCGTCTCGTGCCCGTGATGGCGACGCCCTTCTGGGACGTCGCAGCGGCCGTCGCGGAGATCGAGCGCTGCGCCGCGATGGGCTACCGCGCCCTCCTCTTCTGCAACCAGCCGCAGGACCACGGCCAGCCCGCGCTCCGCGACCCGCACTGGGACCCGATCTGGGCCGCGGGCCAGGCGGCCGGCATGTCGGTGAGCTTCCACGTCGGTGGCGGCGACCTCGGCGGGCAGGCCATGGACGCCGGCGCGATCGGCATCAAGGCGAACTTCGCACGCATCTCGACGCTCGCGTTCCTCGACAACGGCCGCTGCCTCGCCGACCTGATCTTGTCGGGCATCCCGCACCGCTTCCCGCGTCTACCGCTCGTGTCCGTCGAGAGCGGCGTGGGCTGGATCCCATTCGTGCTCGAGGCGCTCGACTGGCAGTGGAAGAACAACGGCGTGGCGCAGGAGCACCCCGAGTGGGACCTCCTCCCGAGCGAGTACTTCCGCCGCCAGATCTACGCGTCCTTCTGGTTCGAGGAGGACGGCGTCGGGAAGGCCCTCGAGCTCTACCCCGACAACATCCTCTTCGAGACGGACTATCCGCACCCGACCTGCCAGGCCCCCGGCCCGGCGAGCGCCGGGACCCACCCGCGGCTCTACGCGGAGCGCGTGCTCGCGGGGATCCCCGAGCCCGTGGTGGCGAAGGTGCTCCAGGACACCGCGACGCGGCTCTATCAGCTCGCCTAAGCCCGAGGGGCCGGCGCGCCGAAGCGAGGGTTCCCCTGCCGGAGAACCCCGATGCGAGCTCGATCCCGCTGGCTCTGCGCCGCCCTCCTCACCGTGGTCGCCGCGCCCGCCACGGCCGGTGACCTCACCGGCACCTGGAAGGGGAAGTTCAGCTGCAAGCTCGAGGACGGCGAGAGCAAGCTCAAGCTCTCCTCGAAGACGATCACCGCGCCCGAGCCGGGCGTGAGCACGCTCGAGATCTCACACGCGGACGGGCCGGGGACGGCTGCGCTCCAGGTCGAGGTGGACGACGTCCTCTTCGCGGGCTTCGCGCTCCCCGGCGGCGCCGCGCAACGCGGCGTAGGCGCACTCTTCGACTGCACCGACGACGGCGACCCCGGCGACGCAGGCGAGATCCGGACCTTCCGCTGGAGGGTCACGCCCGACGCGGTGAAGGGCACGCTCAGCTGGCGCGGCATGCTGGTGAACGACGACCAGGAGGTCGGGAGCTGCAAGGGCACGTGGAAGCGGATCAGCCGCGAGGATCCGGTGATCGGGCCCTGCCGTTAGTCGACGGCCGGCGGTAATCGCTAGCCGCGCGTGCGAGCGAGCATCCGGCGGACCACGGGCGTCACCAGCGCGTCGTAGAGCGGCGCATCGAAGTGGGCGCGATAGCGCGCGAGCTGCGCGTCGAGCGCCTCGCGCGTGTGGAGCCTCCCGTCGCGCACCACGCCGGCGAGCGAATCGAGCGCGTCGAGGCTCCGCGTCGGATCTTCGCGGAAGATCACGAGCTCGGCGGGCGCGCCCGCGCGGAGCTCGCCGAGCCCGGGCGTACCGAGCGCCGTCGCCGACTCGCGCATCGAGGCGGCGAGCGCCTGCTCCGGCGAGAGCCCCGCATCCACCCAGAGGCGGAGCTCGCGATGGAGGCTCGCGCCGGGCACCACGAAGGCGACCAGCGTGTCGGTGCCCGTGCGGAGCCGCACGCCGCGCTCCGCCATCGCGCGGAGCGTCTGCTTCTCCGCCGCGAGCACGCGGCGCAGCATGGCGAAGTCCTCCGGCTGGAGCCGGCTCGTCACGCTCGTCGGCTCGCGCGGCGACCACACCACGTCGCGGTACATGCGGGGCAGCAGCAGGACGTCGGGCTCGGCCGTGACGCGCTCCGGATCCTCGCTCGCGATCATCCGGTCGAGCACGACGAGCGTCGGCGTGTTGGCGATGTTCGAGCGCAGGCTCTCGGCGATCACGGTCTCGAGCCGCGCGGCATCGAGGCCGTCCCAGGCGCGCAGCGAGAGGGGGAACCGGAGCGCGGGATCGGCCGCGGGCGGGACGCCCGTGAAGTGCTGCACGTCGTCGAGCCGGGCAACTTCGTAGGGAATCGCGCGCGGCACGTGGCCGATCACGGGGAGGCCGCGCGCGTGCGCCGCGTCGCGGATCGCCGCGAGCGTCTCTGCGTCGAGCCCGTTGTAGGCCTTCACGCAGGCGAAGCCGCGCGCCGCGAGCGTCTCGACGGCCGCGCGGCCCTCGGCGGGATTGCGCGCCTGGAGCGTGTTCTTCCAGAGCGGGGGTCCCGCGTCCACGAACATGCCGCAGGCCGCGACGCGCGGGCCCGGGAAGTGCCCCCCCGCTACACCGCGGACGAGAGGCTCGGTGGCCGTGCCGTCCACGTCGCCGGCGTCGCGCACGCCGGTGACCCCGTGGTAGAGGAACAGGAACGCGAAGAGCTCCGTCTGCCCGAGCGGCGAGGCCGGCGGGAAGTGCGCGTGGAGATCGTTCAGGCCCGGCAGCACGTACATCCCCGCGAAGGGCCCGCCCTCGCCCGCGGCTTCGATGCGCTCGATCGCGCCTCCGCTCACGACGACGCGGCGATGCGCCTCGCGGCCCTCGCCCGGCCGGATCAGCGTGACGTCGTCGAGCACCGCGCCCTGCGGCGGGAGCTCGAGCGGCGCAGGCGGCGCCACGCTGGCGTAGAGGCCCGCGGCGAGCGCGCCGAGCGCGAGCAGGAGGATGAGTGCGAAGCGCACGAGCCGAGACATGGAGCCCCCGAACGGAGCGGGAGCATGCGCCGTCCCGGGCCCGGGATCTACCTCTCGCGCTTGGCGAGTCGGAGGTCGCGCCGCGCGAAAAGCCGCCAGAGCAGGAAGCACCAGCCGGCCCAGGCGAGCCCGAGGCCGGCGAGCTTTCGCTCGTTCCGGAGCACCCGGTCGAGCACACCCTGCCCCGGCGCGAGCTTGTTCCAGGTGTGCGTGGTCGTCGCGCGGACCGCGCCGCCGCCCGCGAGGAGGAGCGGCGCGGCCGCGACGGGCCCGCCGGGCGCGAGCGCGTGGACGCCCGGCGGGAACTCCTTCGCAACGGCGCGCGTGAGCACGCAGGAGCGGCCCGGCACGTTCACGAGCGCGGGCAGGGGCTCCCAGTCCGCGAAGGGCGCGTTGTCGTTCTCGTCGCTGAGGAAGCGCAGCACGCGGGCCGGCTCCGCGAGCTCGAGCTCGATCGGGAAGCGGAGGTGCCGGGGAATGCGCACGATGCGGAGCCCGTCGAGGCCGGGATCCGGCGACTCGTTCACATAGGCCCGGTCGCGGAAGACCGGCGTCACCCCATCCTGGTACGGCTCCACCGGGAGCCCGCGCGGGAGGTCGACGGAGAGCAGGCCCGCGGCGAACGCGAGCGGCGCGAGGACGAAGCCGGCGAAGGCCGGGAAACGGCGCATGCCCGAAGGGATAGCGGCCGCGCCTGCGCGCGCCCGAGGCTCAAGCGCGCCCGGCGCGCTCCGAAAAGCAGGAGCGCGATGAAGATCCTCTACCTGATGGGCGCAGGCCACGTCGGCTCGACGGTGATCGACGTGGTGATCGCGGCGAATCCGCGCATCGAGAGCCTCGGCGAGGCCTGGAAGCTCCCGACGGCCTGGGCCGGCGAGAAGACGGAGCGCATTTGCGCCTGCGGTGCGCCCATCTCCACCTGCCCGTTCTGGCGCGAGGTGCGGACGGTCTGGGCCGAGCTCGCCGGCGACGACGACGTGGAGCGCCTCGTCGCCCTCATGCGCCACTTCGACGGCTCGGGCAACGCGCTCGCCTGGCCGCGCATGCTCCGGAGCCGGTACCAGCCGTCCGCGGAGTTCCGCGAGTACGCGCGCCGGAGCCTCGCGCTCTACCAGGCTGTCGCGCAGGTCGGCGGCAAGCAGACGATCGTCGAGTCCTCGCTCTCGCCGCGCCGCGCCTTCGTCCTCGCCTCGACTCCGGGCATCGACCTCCACCTCGTCCACGTGGTGCGCGACGGCCGCGGCGTGATCTGGTCGCACCGGAATCCCGCGAAGGCCGCCGTGCGCCGCTCCTTCCAGCCGGCGCCGACGCGGCACATCACGCGCTACTGGCTCACGGCGAACCTCCAGAGCGCGTTCGTCTACGCGCACGTCCGGCCCGAGCGGCGCATGCGCCTCCGCTACGAGGACTTCGTGACGGATCCGGAGGCCGTGCTCGCGCGGATCGGCGCCTTCGTCGGCGAGGACCTCTCGGGCCTCCTCACGCCCGAGCGCGCGATCCGCCAGCCCGCGCCCGTGCGCCATACGCCGGGCGGGAACCGCGTGCGCCTGCTGCGCGAGGTGCAGGTGCGGAAGGACTTCGGCTGGATGGAGCAGCTCCCGGCCGCCGACCGCGCCTTCTTCTGGCGCTGGGCCGGCTGGCTCGCGCACCACTACGGGTACACGCGCGAGCCGGGCGCCTGAGCGGAAGGCGTCTCGGGCGAGAGCGCGGGGCCCCTGAGCGGCGCCCCGCTCCGCACCACGCGCTCGAGCCAGGTGCCCGCGAGGAGCGACGTCACGATCGCGAGCAACACCAGCACGGCGTAGAACTGCTGGCTGATGATCGCGCTGTCGTAGGCGACCGAGGCGAGCACGATGCCCGGGCCGCCCCGCGCGTTCAGCGCCACGGCGAGGTTCCAGGCGGCGTTCGGGGACTCGCCCGCGAGGCGCGCCCCGGCCCAGACGCTGGCCGCCTTCGCAACGCATGCGATCGCGAGGAAGAGCGCGAAGAAGTGGAGCGAGAACTCGTGCAGCAGGTCCAGGCGCAGACCCACGATCGCGAAGTAGACCGGCACGAAGAAGGCGAGCGAGAATGCACGGATCGTCTCGCGCGCCTCGGCGGCCCCGTCCTTCCCGGCGGCGCCGATCGCGATGCCGGCCAGGAAGGCGCCGAAGAGGGGCACCACGCCGAGCAGCGTCGCGAGCACGGTCACCGCGAGCATGAACGCGAGCTGGAAGCCGATCACGCTGCCGCGCCGGACGAGGTTGAAGCGGAAGCGACGGACGTGCCGGTAGGCCGAGGGGCCGAGTCCGCGCGCGAGGCCGAGGAAGGCGAGCGTCACCGCCACGTGGTACGCGACGCTCGCCGCCGAGCCGGGCGCGAGCCCGAGCGCGTGCTGGAGGCCGAACGCGTGGCTCGCGGGCGTCGTCACCAGGCCGATCGCGATGGCGAGGATCACGTAGACGATCACGTCCTCGATCACCGCCACCGCCAGCACGATCCGCGCGAACGGCGTGTCGAGGATCCCGAGGTCGCCCATGATGCGGGAGATCACGGGGATGCTCGTCACCGCGATCGCGAGCGAGAAGACGAGCACGAAGGCCGCGCGGCTGTTCGCGGGGCCGATCAGCTCGGCGGACGGGATCAGCGCGACGAAGCCGAGCCCGACGGCGAAGGGCACCACCATGCCGGTCACGGTCACCCAACCGACCGTCTTGCCCTCGCCGGGACCGAACGTGGAGCGCAGCTCGGCGCCCGCCCCGAACATGAGGAGCAAGAGGCCGAGCTGGTAGATCGCATCGATCACCGCGGGCACCGCCCCGGCCTTCGGGAAGGCGAACGCGTGCGCCTCGGGCCCGATTGCGCCGAACAGGGTCGGCCCGAGCAGCAGCCCGCCCAGGATCTCGCCGATCACGCGCGGCTGGCGGAGGCGCGCGAACAGGTAGCCGCACGCATGCGCCGCCGAGAGCAGCAGCATGAGCGCGAGCAGCAGGTGCGAGAGATCCTCGACCGAGAGCTTCATGCGGTCGCTCCGTGCTAGCCGGCGCGGCGGTGCGCGCTCGCGAGGTAGCCCTCGGCCTCGACCAGCCTCTCCACGTCGCGGACCCAGCGCACCGCCTCGACCGGGTACTTGCCGACCGCGGTCTCCTCGGAGAGCTGGATGCCCGAGACGCCGAGCTTGATCATCTCGTAGAGGCCCGTCACCTCGCTCACCATCGGGATCGGCGAGTGCTCCATCGTGGCCAGGAACTGCGTGGCCACGTAGACCTCGGCGCGGTGGCGATGCGCGAAGCGGATGATCCGGTCCTGTGCGTGAGGGATGTTGATCAGACCGATCTCGCCGGCGAGGTCGCCACGGTCGATCGAGATCTTTTCGCCCGGGCAGATCAGTTTCTCGAGGTTCTCCCACGCCACGCGCGTCTCGATCTTGTAGATCAGCGAGTTCCAGTTCCGGATGCGGAGCTTCGCCTCCTCCTTGTCGCTCGGATGCCGGACGTAGGAGAGGCCGACGTACTCCACCTCGAGCGCGTTGATCACGTCGATCAGGTCGAGGTCGCGCTGGAAGAAGTACGGGAAGTCGGCGGTGTGGAGCTCGCGCGAGAAGATCAGGCCGCGGTTGTTGCCGAGCTGCCCGTTCGCGTCAGCGCGGAACTCGATCGCGTCCGCGTCGGCGCGGGTCACCTCGAGCCGGTTCATGCCGTTGTTGACGATCACCTCGTCGCCCGCGCGCACGAGCCCGCAGAGCGGGGGGTAGTTCAGCTGGAAGGAGTGGATCACGAAGCGCTCGCCCGGGCCGAACACGATCGGCTCGGAGAGGTTCGCCACGCGCACCTTGTTCGTCGGGAGGTCCACCATCACGCTCACGCGGCCGTCGACCAGGCTCCGCACCTGCTCGATCATCCGCGCGGTGGTCGGGCCGTCGCTGTGCGCGCCGTTGATGCGCAGGATCGTGACGCCCGCATCGATCAGCGCCGTGAGCTTGCTCTCGGTCAAGAGCGACGGGCCGAGGGTCGCAAAGATCTCCATCCGGACATGCCTCCGCACCGGGGAGTGCCCCGACGGAAGCGCCGGGTGGCGGCGTGGGGTCCGGGAGCCGGCAGGCGCGCGGCAACTTCGCGGCGGGGCCGGCGGCGCGCCTCGCCCTAAGCTCTCGCGTCCCTCGAGCCGCGGAGCGCGCCGATGCGGAAGAACCTGCTCCTCCTCGCCGTGAGCCTCCTGCTCTCCTGGGCCGGGGCAGAGCTCGTCCTCGCGCTGCTGCTCGCCCGCGAGGACGGGACGCTGCCGCTCGTCAAGTTCCGGACCGAGGTGGCGGGCGTCGAGCTCTGGGCCTACGACGGGCGCTTCCAGGGCGTCGCGGACCTCGACCTACGCGGGCCCGTGTCGTACCGCGAGCTCACCTACTTCGCGAACGAGGACTTCGACCCGAGGCTCGAGGGCATCGACCCCGCGCGCGTCCCGAACGCGATCGAGGTGCGCTTCGGGCCGTTCGCGATCCGCGAGCGCGACCATCGCGCCCTCGCGGCCGGGACCGAGCTCTTCCTCGTGATCGGCGATTCGTTCTGCTTCGGCCAGGGCGTCCGCGAGCGCGACCGCTTCGCGAACCAGCTCGAGGCGAAGCTCGCGGAGGGGGCGCCGGCGGGCGCCCCGGGGCGCGCCCTGCTCTCCGTCTGCTACTGCGGCGGCGACGTGGACAACGCTGCCCGCGCACTGCGCGAGTTCGCGGAGAACGCGGGCGTTCGGCGCATCCTCTACGCCTACACCCTGAACGACCCGATCCCCGACGAGAAGCTTGCGGCGCGCCAGCGCTACCTCAACGACTTCATGCACCTGCGCCCGCGCGGCCGCCACGGCGAGCTGCCGGAGCGCGTCCGCCGCCCCACGCCGCTCCTCGAGTGGCTCGCGCGCCGCTCGCTCGAGCGCACGCTCTCGGCCGAGACGATCCACTGGTACCACGAGCTCCACGAGGGCGCGGTCTGGAAGCACACCGCGGAGACGATCCGCGGCATGGATGCCCACGCCCGGGAGCGCGGCATCGCCTTCACGCTCGTGATCCTGCCCCTCTTCCACGGCTTCGACGGCTACCCGTTCCGCGACCTCCACGAGAAGGTCGCCGCGTTCACGCGCGCGAGCGGGATCGAGGTCGTGGACGTGCTCGAGGCCTTCGAGGGCACCGACGCGAGCGGGTTCTGGGTGCACCCGAAGGACTTCCACCCGAACGACCGCGCCCACGCCCGCATCGCGGAGCTCCTGCACGAGCGGATCCCGTGGGACGCCGGGCGACCGTAGCGGCTCGGCGGATCCCGCGGTCGTCTCATGCGAGCGCCGGCAGGACCTCCTCGGCGAAGAGCCGGATCGTCTCCGGCTTGCCGAAGTCGTGGAACTGGCAGATGAAGAGCTCGGCGCCGGCGTCGCGCTCCTTGCGAAGGGCCGCGGCCACCTCGTCCGGCGTCCCCGCCACGACGCCGCCCCAGGCTCCGAAGCGCCGCTCGGCGCGAAGCTCCGCCCCGGGGTCGCCGAAGCCGTAGTCGTCGAGCTCGCGCGGCGCCGAGCCCCAGCCCAGGCCGAGCTCCAGCCGGCCGCCGGAGTCGACGTCGAGGCTCGCCGCCATCTTGGCGAGCAGCGCCGGATGGCGGAGCTCGTTGGAGAGCACGAGGTGCCCGACCCGGATCCGCTCCGCCCGCATCGCGACCGCCGTGGCGACGGTCCAGCTCTCGAGGCAGTCGAGCTCGCGGCCCGCCGGCGGGGCGAGGTGGTCCATGAACCAGACCGAGTGGTAGCCGGCCGCCTCGGCCGCCCGTGCGCGGGCCTCGATCGACCCGAAGTCCATCCGGATCTGCGGGAGGTAGAGGCCGGCGAGCGGCTTGGGAGCCGGGTGCGAGCGCGGCATCTAGGACGCGGGCCGGTCGCGGAGCCCGTCGGGCGTCAGGAAGCGGCAGCGCCGCTTCGCGATGCGCCAGCCGTCTGGCGTGCGGCGGAGCTCGTCGTCGTACACGGCGCTCCGCGAGGCGCCGCTCGTGGAATCGACGAAGAGGAGGTTCTGCGTCGTCCGCGCGTGATCGCGGTCGACCAGCTCGATCACGGGCGGCCCACCGAGGTGGAGACCGCCGGGGGCGCCCTTCAGCAGCCTGCGCAGACCCTCGTGCCCCTCGAAGGAGCGGCCGAAGACCTCGTACCTCGCGTCGGGCGTGAACAGGGCGACCCAGCCGTCGACGTCGTCCTGGTCGAGCGTGAGGCAGTAGCGCGCGAGCAAGTCGCTGATCGCGACGTGGTCTTCGGGGCTCGGCTGCAAGCTCCCTCCTCGCGGCGGTCGAAGGTTGGCCCCACTACGCTGGAGCGGCGTGAACCTACCATGACCGCGGACGCACCGGGCTTCTCGAGCGGCTACGTCCGCTACGCGCTGGGCCTGATCTTCCTCGTCGCCGTCTTCAACGTGTGCGATCGCACGATCATGGCCGTGCTGGTCCCCGAGATGCGCGCAGACCTCGGGCTCACGGATCGCCACCTCGGCATCCTGATGGGGCCGGCCTTCGCCGTCGTGCACGTCCTCGCCGGGCTTCCCATCGCGCGCCTCGCGGATCGCGCTTCGCGCCGGACGATCATCGCCGTGGGCCTGTTCGCGTGGAGCCTGCTCACGATCGCCCAGGGTCTGGCGCGGAGCTTCCCGCAGCTGCTGGCCGCGCGCATGGGCGTCGGCATCGGCGAGGCGGCGGGGAGCCCCCCGAGCCACTCGCTGCTCGCCGACTACGCGCCGCCGGAGAGGCGGGCACGGGCCCTGTCCGTGCTCCAGGTCGGCGCACTCTGCGGCAGCGGGCTCGGGATGGTGCTCGGCGGCTGGGTGAACGAGGTCTGGGGCTGGCGCGCCGCCTTCGTCACCGTCGGCGTGCCGGGCCTCGCGCTCGCGGGGGTCGTGTTCCTGACGCTGCGCGAGCCGCCGCGGGGCAGCAGCGAGGCGCTTGCGGCGGAGGGAGCGGGAGCGCGCGAGAGCGCCCTCGGCGCCGCACGCCACCTGCTGCGCACGCCTTCCTATGCGTGGATGCTGGCGGGCGTGTGCACGGCGGGCGTCGTGGGCATCGGCCGCACCGCCTGGGAGCCGACCTTCCTGCGCGAGGTCTACGGCATGGGCTCCGCCGACGCCGGCCTCACCTACTTCCTGATCAATCCGCTGCCCTCTGCCGTCGGCACGCTCGGCGGAGCCTGGCTCGTCGACCACCTCGGGAAGCGTGATCTCCGCTGGTACTTCTGGGCGCCGGCCTTCGGCAACGCCCTCACCGTGCCGCTGTCGCTCGCCTTCCTGCTCTGGCCCGAGACGCACACCGCCTTCGGCGTGCCCGTGGCGTTCTCCTTCAGCGTGGCGATGTCGGCCGTCGCGGCGGGGGGGATGCCGGCGATCCTCGCGATGGGTCAGAGCCTCGCGCCGCCGCGCATGCGTGCGTTCTCGGCGGCCCTCTGGAGCATGCTCTTCACGTTCGTCGGCATGGGTCTCGGCCCGTTCTTCGTCGGCGATCTCAGCGAGCGCCTCCGTCCCGAGCACGGCGAGCAGGCGGTCCGCTACGCCCTGGCCGTCGTGAGCCTCGTGCCCCTGCTCGCGACGGCCCTCCTCGCCGTCGCGGCGCGCACGGTGAGGCGCGACGTCGAGCAGGCGAAGCGGAGCTGAGTACCATGCCCGCGATGTCCGACCCCGAACGCTACGACCTCGGTACGCCCTTCCTCCGCATGGAGCGCGAGGGGCACCTCGCGTGGTGCACGATCGACCGGCCGGGCTCGCGGAACGCCCTCTCCCCCTCGATGTACTTCGGGCTGAAGCGCGCCGTGCAGCTCGTGAACGCCCGGGCCGAGCCGACCGCGCTGCTCATCACCGGGGTCGGCGACGTCTTCGCGCCGGGCGGCGAGCTGCGCGGCAAGGTCGAGGACCCGAGCCCGGTGGTCGAGCAGCTCGGCACCGACGAGCTGCTTCCCTTCGAGGCCGTCCGCAACAGCGCGGCGCCGGTCGTCTCCGCCGTGAACGGCATCTGCCAGGGCGGCGGCCTCCTCGTCGCGATGCTCTCCGACGTCGCCGTGGCGAGCGAGCGCGCCACGTTCCGTGCGCCGGAGCTGCTGCGCGGGATCGCCGACACCGGCTACGCCGCGTACCTGCCGGCCCACATCGGTGTCGCGAACGCCCGCGACCTGCTGCTGACCGGCCGCACCGTCGACGCGGAGGAGGCGCGGCGGATGGGATTGGTCTCCCGCGTGGTGCCGCATGAACGCCTGCGCGAGGACGCCGTCGCGGCGGCCGAGAGCATCCTCCGCACCGCGCCCGAGGCGCGGCTCCACGTGAAGCGGATCCTCCACGAGCGCTACGGCCGCGTGGACCGGATGACCATGGACTGGTCGCTCTTCCGCGGGCCCGAGGCCCGTGAGGGCATGCGCGCCTTCGCCGAGAAGCGCGCGCCGAGCTGGGTGCCGAAGACGCTCGAGAGCGGGAAACGTCTCTAGCCGCGGCCGTCGCAATGCCCGGTCTCGACGGTTAGAGTGGTGAGCCGGTCTCGAGACGGCCGGCTCCGAGATCCAGCGAGCGTGCCCAGAGCCGTCAACAGCCAGCGTCGACGATCGCGCTCTGGGCTGGCGATCACGCTGGCGCTCGCTGCGGTCGCGGGCTGCATCGCTTGCCAGCGTGGCGACGTGGCTTCCACCAGCCTCGTCGTCGTCACGATCGACACGCTGCGCGCCGATCACCTGGGCTGCTACGGCTACTTCCGGGACACCTCGCCGAACTTCGACCGCTTCGCGGCAGAAGGCGTGCTCTTCGAGTCCGTGTTCGCGCCTGCGGCGACGACGCTCCCCACCCACGCCTCGCTCTTCACCGGCGTGTACCCGCTCGAGCATGGCGTCGTCGCGAACCTGGGTGCGAGCGGCAAGCCCTTCGTCTGGAAGCCCGCGCTGCGCACGCTCGCCCAGCTCGCGAAGGAGCGGGGCTTCACGACGGCGGCCTTCGTGAGCGCGGCCCCGCTGAAGCGCCACGCGGGCCTCGCCCCAGGCTTCGACGTCTACGATCAGCCGGTCGGCGCCCAGCGCAACGCGAGCCAGACGCTCGAGCGGGTCACGCGCTGGCTCGGGGAGACACATGCGCGACCCGTGTTCCTGTGGGTGCACTTCTTCGATCCGCACCGTCCGCTCGAGCCTCCGCCGGAGCATGCGGTGTTCTCCGGCGACGCGGACCTCGAGCGCTATCTCGCCGAGCGGGGGGTGCCACCGTTCGGATTCATGGAGAAGGACCGCTACGAGACCCGCCCCGACGTCGACCGCTACGACGGCGAGATCCGCTACGTGGACGACCGTCTCGGCGCGCTGTTCGAGGCGCTCCGCCAGAGCGGACTCTACGAGAGCTCGGTGATCGTGCTGACGGCCGACCACGGCGAGGGACTGAACCAGCACGGCTGGCCCGGCCACGGTGGCACGCACGCCGAGCAGCTCCACATTCCCCTCGTGATCCGCTTCCCGGAGCCGGAACGCAACCGGGTCGGCCGCGTCCGCGCACTCGTCTCGACGGTGGACGTCCTGCCGACGGCGCTGCCGGGCGTGGACGCGGTGCTCGCCGAGCGTTTCGCGGCGCAGGCGAGCGGCAGGGACACGCTCGCCTCCGGCTTCCAGCCGCAGCCGATCCTGTCGCGTCGGACCGTCCGCCCGGGGCGGGAGACGGCCGGCCCGCTCTGGGGGCTCACTACGAACGACTGGCGGCTGCTCTACGACCTCGACGGGCCGGTCCGTCTCTTCGACCGGGCCCGCGACCCCTTCGAGCTCGACGATCAGGCTGCCGCACGCCCGGACGTGGTGGCGGATCTCGAGCGCCAGTCGGCGGCGCTGATCCACGCGCAGCGCGCGCGCGCCACGAGCCTCGGGACCGCCGAGCCGGGCGCCGTCACGCCACTCGACCGGGAGCTGCTCCTCCAGCTCGAGGCGCTCGGTTACAAGGAGGAGTGATCGAGCTGATCCCCCGTCGCCGAGCGCTCGATCATCCCGAAGCTGGTCAGGCCGTCCCACGTGTAGCGGGCGCCGCCTTGCTGCAGGTTGAAGTCCACGGGGAGCCCGTCGGCCTTGCCCATGATCATGAACGTGGTGAGCAGCGTGCGGGCCTCGATGCGAACGACGCCGCGCTCCGACTCGAGCTCGAGCGAGGCGTCGTCGCCCTCCCCGACGAGCCGGCGCAGCCACGGGATCCGCGTTGCGCGCGCGCGGTGCAGCTTCCCGTCCTCGAAGATCCAGCCCTCGTTGTAGGGCGCGCTCCCGTCCGGGAACGGGGGGTAGGTGATGTATCCGAACGCGCGCCCGTCGGGGAACAGCGCCGACTGCCAGACGTGGCCGCGGAAGCCGCCGAGCGGCCGCACGCTCTGGCGCTTGATGCGCGAGCCCGCAGCGCGGAACTCGCGCGTGGTTCCGTCGACGGTCAGGCTGCCCGTGGCGCGGAAGGTGTGTTCGAGCCGCCAGCCGATGCCCATGCTGCGCGCCTCGCGGACCTCGGCCTCGCTCATCCGGGCCAGCTTCTCGGGCGAGAAGTCGTGGACCCAGGCCGGGGTCGCCATCTCCATCTCGAGCTCGAGCCGGACGGGCCGCTGGTTCTTGCGGTCGACACTTCGCGTGATCTGCTGCCCGACGGTGCCCTCGACGGCCGGGCCGTCGAACGTCATCGCCCAGCGGCGGAAGGGCTCGAGACAGCGGAACACCAGCGGCCCCGCGCCGAAGATCGTGGCGCGGCCGTCGGGTCCGAACGGCGAGGGCCCGGGCCCCTGCCCGCGACCGACGAGAACGCGACCGCCGCCGAGCGCCAGGTTCGCCTGGTAGCCCCGCGCGTCCCACGCCTTCGCCTCCGCCTCGATGCCGATGCGCGGGAAGCCGAACGCGCCGTTCTCCTCGAAGAGCCAGACGGAGGTGCTCTCCCGCATCTCGGGATCCGCCGGCTGCTCGGGAAAAAAGAGGTCGTGAGCGGGCGTGAGCCCGTTGGTCATCTCTTCGAGGCTCAGGCCCATGCGCGTCTCCTTGCGCGTAGCGTACCGCCCGCATCGACCGACGCTGCCCGCCCGTGCCGCCCGGCGCCGTGCGCGACGGCGCGGCGTCGGCGAGGATCCGGGCGAGGGAACTCGCATGTCGAAGCCGCCCGGCCGGTGGCTCGCGCTCTGCGCGGGGCTCGTCGTCGCGGGCGCGCCGCTGCGCGCGCTGGCCGACGACGAGGCCGAAGGCTTCTCGCACACGCCGCCGCGGCTCGCCCTCGTGGAAGGCGGGGTCTCGTTCTGGCGCCCCGGCATGGAGGACTGGACGCCGGCGCGTGTGAACGTCGCGCTTGCCGCGGGCGACGCGCTCCTCGGCGGCGACGATGCACGCCTCGAGCTTCAGGTCGGGCCGCGCGCCTTCGTGCACGCCGGCGAAGAGACGCGGCTCGGCCTCGTCCGCCTCGACGCCGACGCGCTCTGGCTGCACCTCGACGCGGGCACCGTCTCGCTGGACCTGCCGGACCTCGCGGCCGGCCAGCACCTCGAGGTCGGGACCCCGCACGCGACGCTCCGCGTGGAGCGGAGCGGCTACTACCGCGTCGAGGTGGACGGCGACGCCAGCCGCTTCACGAGCCGCCGCGCCGGGCACGCCAGCGTGACGCTCGCCGCCGGCGCGCCGGTCGCGCTCCGGGCGAACGAGCAGCTCGTGGTGATGGGCACTGAACCGCCCGTCTCCGAGGCCGCGCCGGCACCGGACGCGTGGGATCGCTGGAGCTTCGCGCGCACCGACGAGCTGCTCGACCCGCCGAGCGAGCAGTATCTGGCGGGGGGTATCTACGGCGCCGCCGACCTGGACCGGCACGGCACGTGGCGGGTGGTCCCGAGCTACGGTGCCGTCTGGCTCCCGCACCACGTGCGCGTCGGCTGGCTGCCCTACAGCACGGGGCGCTGGCTCTCCGATCCCTGGTACGGCTGGACGTGGGTGGACGACGCGCCCTGGGGCTGGGCGCCCTTCCACTACGGGCGCTGGGTCTGGGTCTCGGGCTACTGGGCGTGGTGCCCGGGCCCGATCGGGGTGCGTCCCTGGTATGCGCCCGCGCTCGTCGCATTCCCACGCCCAAGCGGCGCCGGGCTCGGCGTCCGCTCCGGCCCGCCCACCCTGCGCTGGGTCGCGCTCGGCTGGGGCGAACCGCTGACTCCGTGGTGGGGTCCGCCGAGCTTCCGGCGTCACGCCCACTGGGCGGGATGGGGCGGGCCGCGCCTCGTGAACGGGATCGTCGTTCGACACGGAACGGTGTATCCCGCCCACGGCATCCAGCGCTACCAGAACGCGGGCCTGCGGAGTGCGCTCGTCGAGGTCGGGCGCGAGGGCTTCGGGCTCTGGAGCAGCCCGAGCGCAAGGCGGGCGCCCTTCGGCGGCGCTCTCGAGCGGGTGGAGCCGCCGCAGGCGCGGCCGGGCCCCCCGGTGCGGCAGCCCGGCGTCGTGCCCGGTCTGTCCGGGAATCCCTTGCAGCGCGGGGCGCCCGCCGGGCGGCGCGGCCTCGGCGGCGGGCGCTCGGGGCGCTGACGCGAGCGAACGCGCGCTCCGAGGCGGCGGGTATCGTAGGCTCGCTTCTCTCGAGCGAGCGAGGTCCTCGTCCTTGGCGGAGCGGCTGGAATGCGACGTGTGCGTGGTCGGGGCGGGCTACGCCGGGCTCACGGCCGCGCATCGCCTCCACCAGGCGGGGAAGTCGGTCGTCGTGCTCGAGGCGCGCGATCGGGTCGGCGGCCGGATCTGGACGCACGCCTCGCGGACGGCACGGCCGTCGATCGCGGCGGCGGCTGGCTCGGCCCGCGGCACGACGCGATCTTCGGCCTCGCACGCGAGCTGGGTGTGACCACGTACAAGACGTGGGTGAAGGGCTCCCATCTCCTGGTCGGAGAGGGACGCACGCGCCGCTACACGGGGCTGATTCCGAAGATCAGTCCGCTCGCGGTGCTGACGCTCGCGCTCGCCCAGTGGAAGCTCGACCGGATGGCCCGGCAGGTCCCGCTCGACGCGCCGTGGACCGCGCCGCGCGCAGCCGAGTGGGACGCACGCACCGTCGCGTCCTGGCTCGAGCGTTCCGGGATCCGCACGGCGATCGCGCGCGATCTCTTCGAGTCGGCCGTGCGCGGCCTCATGACGGCCGACCTGTCCGAGGTGTCGCTTCTGCACCTCCTGTATCTGGCCCACTCACACGGGAGCATCGAGACCCTGTTCTCGATCGAGAACGGCGCCCAGGAGAACCTCGTGAACGGGGGCGCGGGCAGGGTCGCGGAGCGCATCGCCGACTCGCTCGCGGGCTCGCTCCGGCTCCGCACTCCCGTTCGGGCGATCTCGCAGCGCGACGATCGCGCCTCGGTCGCCGGTGATTCGCTCACGGTGTCGGCACGCCGGGTCGTGGTGTCCGTTCCGCCGCGGCTCGCGATCGAGATCGCGTTCGACCCGCCGCTTCCCGCCGACCGCACCGCGCTCTACGAGAACGCGATCGCCGGCTGGGAGACCAAGACTCTCGTCGTGTACGAGGAGCCGTTCTGGCGGGCCGACGGCTTCTCCGGCCAGACGGCAGGACCGGGATCCGCAGCCGAGGTGACGATCGACGCCAGCCCGGCGTCCGGCGCTCCGGGCGTGATCGCGGCCTTCACGTTCGGGCCGGTCTCCGAGAGATTGCACGCGCTCGACGCCGGGGTGCGTCGCAAGGCCGTCCTCGACGCCCTCACCGCGCGCTTCGGCCCCCGCGCGGCGGCGCCGGCCGAGTTCATCGAGACGTCGTGGTGGACCGAGGAGTGGTCGCGCGGCTGCTCGATGGCGCACTTCACGCCCGGCACGCTCACGCGGTACGGACAGCTGCTGCGCGAGCCGTTCGGTCGCGTGCACTGGGCGGGCACCGAGACGGCGACGATCTCGCACGGTGCGATCGACGGCGCCGTCCGCTCGGGCGAGCGGGTCGCAGCGGAGATCCTCGACGAGGCCTGAGCCACGAGCGCGGGCTCAAAGCCCGGCGAGCCAGTCTCCGAAGCCCAGCCGCTCGCTGGCCGCGACGCTCCGGCGCAGCACGGTCCGGACCGTCTCCTCGCGCTCGGTGAGCCCGCCGAGCCCGAGGGAGACGAGGGCCACGACCAGCGTCTGGAACGAGAGCGCGCGGTACTGCGCGCGGGCGAGGTCGGCGTCCAGAGCGACGCCGTGTCGCGCGAGAGCCCCGCGGTAGTGGGCAACGAGCGCGTCCTCGCACTCGGCGAGCTCGCTCGGCTCCAGCGAGTCGATCAGGTGGTACTGCACGTCGCGGATGCCCTGCCCCCAGTGCAGGCCCTGGAAATCGAGCAGGCCCATCTTCGGTCCGCCCTCGGTGGCAACCTCGAAGCAGTTGGCCAGATGGCTGTCGCCGTGGATCAGGGTGAGCGGCTCGCCGAACCAGACGTCGACCAGCGCATCCCACTTCTCGACGGCGAGCCGGCAGATCTCGACGTGCTCGGCGCGCAGGATGTCGGGGGCCTTTCGGTGGGATGGCGCGATCGAGGCGCTCGCCAGGGCGCGGCTGCGCGCGCTTCCTCCGGGCGAGAGGTAGCTGTGGAGCCGCCTCGGCAGCAGCGCCTCGCGCTCGTCGGCGGACGCGTTCCAGAAGGCTGCGTGCAGGGCCGCGAAGGTCTCGAGGCAGAGGCGCGCCCGCTCCGGCGTCGTGCCGGCCGCCATGTCGCGATTGATGAAGAGCCGCGTGCCGGGCCGCTCGTGCAGGTTCTCGAGCAACAGGACGAAGCGCGCGCCGCGGCGGGCGGCGGCGAACACGCGCGGCGTCGCGATCGGCATGCGCGCCGCCACCCCCTCGCAGAAGCGCACCTCGACCTCCCAGAAGCCTGTCGCGTTCGCGAAGGCCCGGGTCGCGAGCGGGGGCGAGGGCAGCTTCGCGTAGAAGGTCCGCGGCAGCGCCGGATCCGGACCGCCCGCGAACTCGACCTCGATCAGGAAGTTCGTGCAGTTGCTGCTCTCGAAGCGCACGCCGGGCAGACGCGCGCGGCGCACCGGCGGAAGCTTCGGAGCGCCCGGCGGCGCATGGTGCGCGAGCAGGAAGTCGAGAGTCCGAGGCTCGGCGAGCTGCTCCGGTGTGCGGGGGAGCGCACGACCGAACGCCTCGTCCACCCGGTCCCGCGCGATGCGGCCGAGCGCGCCGGCGAAGCGCAGCGCCAGCCCGCCCTCGCCGGCGAGGGTCAAGGCACGATTCCGACCCGCGCCACCGGCTCCGGCGCCGCCTGCCGCCGGTACAGCGCGCGCTCGAGCGCGTGGAGCAGGACGTTCCGGGTCTCGCGCGGGTCGATCAGCTCGTCGAAGCCGAGACCGCTCGCCGAGTTGTACGACGCCTCGAGCTCCGTGCGGCGCAGGCGCTCGGCCTCCTCCGCGTCGGCGCCCTTCGCGCGGCTCATCGCGGACGCGCCCATGGCACCCATCGTGGCGCCCGGGAAGCCGAACACCGCCGACTGATTGTCGAACGGGATCATGGCCATGACCATCGAGCCGAAGCCATAGGCCTTGCGGAGCGTCACCTGGAACTTCGGGCTGGTCGCCTGCATCTGCGCGGCGTACATGCGCGCGCCGCTGCGGAGGATGCCCCGCCTCTCCGAGGCGCGGCCGGGCATCACACCCGGGTTGTCGGCGAGGAAGACGAGCGGGAGGTGGAAGGAGTCGGCGACGCTGATGAAGTGCGCGGCCTTGTCGGCGCCATCGACGTCGACGGAGCCGGCCATCACGCGCGGCTGGTTCGCGATCACGGCGACGGGGTGGCCGCCCAGGTGCGCGAGCGCGCAGAGGACCGTCTTCCCGAACTGCGGCTGGATCTCGAAGCAGGACGAGCGATCGAAGACGACGTCCAGCACGGCGCGCATGTCGTAGAGCTGCCGGCCGTTCCGCGGCACGAGGTCGAGCAGCTCCGGGACGAGGCGCGCGCCGGTGTCGGGCCCGGTGACGTCGGGCGGGTACGACCAGGCCGAGGAGGGGAAGTAGGCGAGATAGCGGCGCACGAGGTCGAGCGCGGCGGCGTCGTCCAGGGCCGCGTTGTGGATCAGGCCGCTCGCGACCGCGACCGACGGGCCGCCGAGCTCCTCCTTCGTGACCGTCTCGCCGAGCGACTCCCGGACCACGGGCGGCCCGGCCGTGAAGATCGCCGCGTGGTTGCTCATCACGGTGAAGTCCGACATCGGCGCGACGAGCGCGCCGTGGCCGGCCGAGGAGCCGAGGACGGCGGTCACGAGGGGCACGTTTCCCGAGCAGCGCCCCTGCGCGAGGAGATCGGTCGGCGCGCGGCCGCCGTGGCGTCCGTCGGCGCGGAAGCCGGCGCCGTCGAGCATCATCACGAGGGGCACGCGGTCGAGGAGCGCGATCTCCGCAACGCGGTAGCGCTTCGCGTTGGCGGCCTGGCTGATGGTGCCGGCTTTCACGGTGAAGTCCTCGGCCGCCACCATCACGGGCCGGCCGTCGACGCGTCCCGAGCCCATCACGATCGCGTCGGCCGGGGAATCGGCGCCGCCGACCAGCGTGCCGAGCTCCTGGAAGGAGCCCTTGTCGAGCAGGTGGTCGACGCGGGCGCGCGCGTCGAGCTTCCCGGCGGCGCGGTGCTTGGCGAGCCGCTCCTCGCCCCCCATCGCGCGCGCAGCGCGGCGGCGCGCGCCGAGGTCGTCGAGCGTCCCCTCCCACTCGTTCGCCCGGTCGTCGGCCAACTCGTGCTCCTTCGGAGATGAGGCCCACCATGATGCCGCACCCGGCCGCCCCTGCCCTGGCGCCGGGCCGGGTATGCTGTGCGCCCGATGAGCCTCTACTACGACCCCTACGACTTCGAGATCGACGCCGACCCGCATCCCATCTGGAAGCGGATGCGAGACGAGGCGCCGCTCTACCGGAACGACAAGTACGAGTTCTGGGCCCTCTCGCGCTACGCGGACGTCGTGGCCGGCCTCACGGATTGGCGGAGCTACAGCTCCGCGCGCGGCACGGTCCTCGAGCTGATCCGGAGCGGCATGCAGATCCCGCCCGGCAGCATCCTCTTCGAGGATCCGCCGCTCCACGACGCGCACCGCGCGCTCCTGGCGCGCCTGTTCACGCCGCGCCGGATCGCGGAGATCGAGCCGCAGGTCCGGGCCTTCTGCGCGCGGAGCCTCGACCCGCTCGTCGGCGGCGACCGCCTCGACTTCATTGCGGACCTGGGCTCGCAGATGCCGATGCGCGTGATCGGGATGCTGCTCGGCATTCCCGAGGAGGACCAGGAGGAGCTGCGCGACCGGATCGACGCCGGTTTGAGCCTCGAGGAGGGAGCGAGCCAGGCGTCCGCGATGAGCGAGGGGCCGCTCGGACCGTCCGAGCGCTTCAAGGCGTACATCGAGTGGCGGCGCAAGAACCCATCCGACGACCTGATGACCGAGCTGCTGCTCGCGCGTTTCGTCGACGACGCGGGCGTCGAGCGGACCCTCCGCGACGACGAGCTCCTCGGCTACATCGGACTGCTCGCCGGGGCCGGGAACGAGACGACCACCCGGCTGATCGGCTGGACCGGCTACCTGCTCGACCGCTTCCCCGACCAGCGGCGGCTCGTGGCCGAGGACCGGAGCCTGATCCCGAGCGCCATCGAGGAGATCCTCCGCTACGAAGCGCCGTCCCCGATCCAGGCCCGCTACGTGATGCGGGACGTCGAGCTCCACGGCACACGCGTGCCGGAGGGCTCGACGCTGGTGCTCCTGAACGGCTCGGCGAACCGGGACGAGCGCGAGTTCGAGGACGCCGACCGCCTCGATGTGCGGCGCAAGAACAACCGCCACCTGAGCTTCGGGCTCGGCATCCACTTCTGCCTCGGCGCGAGCCTCGCGCGGCTCGAGGGTCAGGTCGCCCTCGAAGAGGTGCTCGCGCGCTGGCCCGAGTGGCAGATCGATCACGCGGGCGCCGAGAGGGCCCACACGTCGACCGTGCGCGGCTGGAAGAAGCTGCCCGCGCGGGTCTGAAGGAGGCGCGGCCTTGGCCGGACCCGCTCGCGTGCTCGAAGAGCTCGGGTTCTACACGCTCGCCGGGCAGCCGGCGTCGTCCCGCGATCTCGTCGCGGAGGTCGTCGAAGGCGAAGCGCTCGGGCTCGGCACCGCGTTCATCTCCGAGCGGTACAACAAGAAGGAGGCCGCGACGCTCTCGGGCGCGGCGGGCGCAGTCAGCGAGCGGATCACCATCGAGACGGCGGCGACCAACCACAACACCCGCCACCCGCTGGTGACCGCCGGCTTCGCCCGCACCATGCAGAGCCTGACGGGCGGCCGCTTCGTGCTGGGGCTCGGCCGCGGCATCCCGCTGATGCAGGACGCGTTCGGCATCCCCCGCATCACCACCGCGCAGCTCGAGGACTTCGCGGGCCTCATGCGCCGCCTGTTCCGGGGCGAGGCCATCGTCGGCCACAAGGGCCCCGCCGGCTCGTGGCCGGTGCTCCACCTCGACGCCACGCTGAACGAGCACCTCCCCATGAGCCTCGTCGCGTTCGGGCCGAACTCGCTCGCGCTCGGCGGGCGCTGCTTCGACGAGGTCGTGCTCCACACCTTCTTCACCGACGAGACCACGGCACGCTGCGTGGAGACCGTGAAGCGCGCGGCGGAGAAGGCAGGCCGCGACCCGGCCTCGGTGAAGGTGTGGTCGTGCTTCGCCACGGTCGGCGACCACATCCCGGCGGACAAGCGGCTCATGAAGCTCGTCGGCCGGCTCGCCACGTACCTCCAGGGCTACGGCGAGCTGCTCGTGCGGACGAACGGCTGGGACGTGGGCGTGCTGAAGCGCATCCTCGCCGACCCCATCGTGTCGAGCGTCCGCGGGCTCGACATCGTCGGCACCACGGAGCAGCTGGAGCACGTGGCGAAGCTCATCCCCGACGAGTGGCTCGCCTCAGTGGCGACCGGCAGTCCGAAGCAGTGCGTCGCCGCCATCCGCAACCAGTTCGCGCTCGGCTGCGACGCCGTCATCCTGCACGGCGCGACGCCCGCCGAGCTGGCGCCCGTCGTCGCGGAGTACCGCCGCACGGTGTAGCGGTCGGTTCTTCCCACCGCGCGCCGACCCCGGTGTAGGATGCCGCGCATGCTCGGCCCCTACCGCGTGCTCGACCTGACGGACGACGGCGCCCTCCTCTGCGGCCAGATCCTCGCGGACCTCGGCGCGGACGTGATCCAGGTGGAGCCGCCCGGCGGCGCGGCCGCGCGTAGTCGCGAGCCCTTCGCGGGCGCGACGCCCGACCCCGAGGGCTCGCTCGTCTGGTGGGCGTGGGCGCGCGGGAAGCGTGGCGTCGTGATCGACCTCGAGCGCGCGGAGGGCCGCGCGGAGCTCCTCGCGCTCGCGCGCGGCGCCGACTTCGTGATCGAGTCGTTCGCGCCCGGAACTCTCGGCCGCCTCGGCCTCGGCTACGACGCGCTCGCGCGCGCGAACCCCGCGCTGATCCTCGTCTCGATCACGCCGTTCGGGCAAACGGGCCCCAAGGCGGGCTGGGCGGCCACCGACCTCACGCTGATGGCTTCGAGCGGCGCGCTGGTGCTCACCGGCGACGAGGACCGCGCGCCGGTGCGCGTGACGATCCCGCAGGCCTGGCTCCACGGAGGCGCCGAGGCGGCGGTGGGCGCGCTGATCGCGCTCCACGAGCGGCTCCACTCCGGGCGCGGCCAGCACGTCGATGTGTCGGTGCAGCAGGCCGCCATGCTGGCCACGCAGTCCACGGTGCTGGCCACCCTTCTGGGCGGGACGCCGCAGCAGCGCATGGCGGCCGGCACGCGCGCCGGACCGCTCCGCCTGCGCTTCGCGTTCCCCGCGAAGGACGGCTTCGTCTCGATCACGCACCTCTTCGGCTCGGCGATCGGGCCGGCCACGCGGCGCCTCATGGACTGGGTCTGCGAGGCGGGGTTCTGCGACGAGGCGATGCGCGACAAGGACTGGGTCGGCTACGCGTCGCTCCTCCTCGAGGGCAAGGAGCCCCTCGAGGAGTTCGAGCGCGTGAAGGCGACCGTGGCGCGCTTCACGGCGTCCAAGACCAAGGCCGAGCTCTTCCAGGGCGCGCTCGACCGCGGGATCCTGCTGGCGCCCGTCTCGACGGTGCGCGACGTGGTCGAGAGCGAGCAGCTCGGGGCGCGCGGGTACTTCCAGGAGCTCGAGCGAGGCGGCCGGAGCGCGCGCTACCCGGGCCCCTTCGCGAAGTTCGGCGCCGCGCCGATCCGCTACGGGCGCGCGGCACCGCGCCTCGGTGAGCACGACGCCGAGGTGCGGGGCGAGGTGCGCGCCGCGCCGCGCGTGACGCCCGTCAGCGCCGCCGAGGGCGAGCTCCCGCTCGCGGGCGTCAAGGTCCTCGACTTCATGTGGGCCGTCGCCGGCCCCGCGGCGACCCGCACGCTCGCCGACTACGGCGCCACCGTGGTGCGGATCGAGTCGACCCGGCGCCTCGACGTCTGCCGCACCATCCATCCCTTCCTCGACGACGTGCCGGGCGCGGAGCGCAGCGGCCTCTTCCACTCCACGAACGTGGGGAAGCGCATGCTCACGCTCGATCCCACCAAGCCCCAAGGCTGCGCCGTGGTGCGCGACCTCGTGCGCTGGGCCGACGTCGTGACCGAGTCCTTCACGCCGAGGGGCATGAAGGGCTTCGGGCTCCCGTACGAGACGCTGCGCGAGATCAAGCCCGACCTGATCATGCTCTCGACCTGCCTGATGGGGCAGACCGGCCCGCTCGCGCGCTTCGCGGGCTTCGGCAACCTGGCCGCCGCGTACGCCGGCTTCTACGACGTGACGGGCTGGCCCGATCGCCCGCCGGCGGGGCCGTTCGGCGCCTATACCGACTACGTCGCGCCGCGCTTCAACGCTTGCGCGATCCTGGCCGCGCTCGAGCACCGGCGGCGCACGGGCGAGGGCCAGCACATCGACCTCTCGCAGGCGGAGGCCGCGCTCCACTTCCTCGCCCCCGCGCTCCTCGACTACACCGTGAACGGCGTCGTCACCACGCGCGACGGAAACCGCGACCCGCACCTCCGCCCGCACGGCGTCTTCCCGTGCGCGGGTGACGACCGCTGGGTCGCGCTCGCCTGCCGTGACGAGACGGACCGCGAGGCGCTCCGCGCGGAGCTCGGCGGCGCGAACCTGTCGGACGAGGCGATCGCCGCCTACACATCCGTGCGCCCGGCCGAGGAGGTCGAGGCGCGCCTCCAGGCGCGCGGCGTCCCCGCGAGCGTGGTCCAGGGGAGCCCCGAGTGCGTGCGGGATCCACAGCTCCTGTACCGGAACCACTTCATTCCCGTCACACACCCGGACCGGCCCGCCGCGGTCGAGGCCTCGCGCTTCACGCTGTCACGCACGCCGGCGCGGACGAGCAACGTGGCGCCGACCTTCGGCCTCGACACGCAGTGGGTGCTCGAGACGCTCCTCGGCTACGACGACGACCGCATCGCGGAGCTCGTGATCGCAGGGGCGCTCGAGTAGCGCGCGCGTAGCGGCTACGTCACCCGCGCCACAGACGGCTGCCGCTTCATGCTCTCCGGCACCTCGCGCTCGCGGATCTTGCGGATGCCGTGGGCGAGCTGTTGCTCGAGCATGGCGGGAGTCCAGAGGTACATGCCGTCGTCGGCTCGGGCGCTCCTGGGCTTCTTGCACATGCTCTCGCGGCGGCCCCAGAGCAGGACGTAGGGCTTCTTCTCTGCCTGCGCGATCTCGAGCTCCGCGCGCATGCGCTCCGACGCGTCGGTGTGCTCGCCGCAGATCACGATGACCTCGTCGGAGTCCACGATGCGACCGCGCACGCGTTCGGTCCACGCCGCGGTCATCTCGCCGCCCTCGGAGCGGCTCGCGATCGCGAAGACGGCACGCTGCGACTGCGCGAGGAGCCGATCGTGCAGGTCTCGGTCGTGGTCGAGGTCGAAGCTCATGTAGATGCGGAGGTCACTCACGAGGCGGCTCAGTGAAGGTCGGGATGACGCCGTAGCCCTCGAGGTCCGCGCGATCGGCGACCTGGCCGCCGGGCTCGCGCTCCGCCGTCTTGCGCGTGGCCCGCTTCAGCTCGGCCTGCTCGGCCTTCTTGCGCTCGCGCAGGCGCTTCTGCACCGACATCCGCTTGGATCGCGCCATGGGCTCCTCCTCCCTCGAGCTCGAGGAGCCGGGGCGAGCGAAGCCCTCGCCCGCCCCGGCTGGGTCGGGCTAGTAGCGGGGCTTGCGGCCGAAGCCGCCGCCACCGCCGCCACCGCCACCGCTGCGCTGCTTGTCCTGGGCCTCGTTCACCTTCAGCGCGCGTCCCCCGAGCTGGGTGCCGTCGAGCGCGCGGATGGCGTCCGTCGCCGCGCTCGGCTCGGACATCTCCACGAACGCGAAGCCGCGCGGGCGGCCGGTCTCGCGATCCGTGATCACGTTGACCGACTCCACGCTGCCGTGGCGGCCGAAGAGCTCGCGAAGCTCTTCCTCGGTGGAAGTGAAGGGAAGGTTGCCGACATACAGTTTCTTGCCCATTCCGAAAATGATCCTCGTCGCAGACCCAGTTGTTCTGAGCGCGACCTGCTCCGGTCTCCGGTCCGGCACGTCCGGACGCGAGCCCGTTGCTTGGGTAGTAACCCGTTGCGGGAGCACGGGGCTCGTCGCGGATCGGGTCGAGAGATTGCCCGGCTGGAAAACAGATACAGGCGGGTTAGGCAAGGGCCTGCTAGCCGGTCGGACGTCTCTCGAGGGCCGGAACCTAACAGACTCGCGGCGAAGACGCCCGCAGCAGGCCGCCGTGCGGGTAGCCGTGCGGGTAGCCGTGCGCTCGTAGCCCTAGCGGTAGCGCCCCGCCACGTGCGCGCGCCGGCGAGCGACGCTCTCCGCCCGCTGCTCCGGTGTGACCCGCGCCGTCGACACCGGGAGCTCCTTCCGCACCTCGGCGAACGGCACGTGCTTCGTCGCCGGCCGGGGACCCGTGTCGCAGCCGAGCCAGCGGATCAGCATGGCGCCTTCGGCGTGGTCCGCGGTGTCGAGCCAGTTGGGCACGCCCGGGTCCTGCGCCGACACCACTGCGCGGAACACGCCGTCCGGATCCAGCACGGCCTGGTGGCCGTTCAGGCTCGTCTGGTGGTTCGCGAAGTCGATCGGCTCCAGCCAGAAGCTCCCGAGCTGGATGCCCCAGTAGAAGCACTCGGGCGGGCGCACCTCGATGATCAGCGCCTGGTCGGGGCCCAGCACGAAGTGTCCGCCGCTGTAGACGTTGCGGTTGATGCCGAGCTGATTGCCGGCGCCGGCGGGCGGAGCGAAGGCGTTGGTCATGTGCTTCCGGCTCGCGAGCGCGCGTTTCGGACCGAAGTCGGCGGTGGCCTCCAGGATCGATGCAACCCGGTCGAGGCGCTCGGCGAACGCAGCCGGATCCGGCGCCGCCGGCTCCCGCCTCGCGCCGAGGCGCCGGATCTCGATCTCGGCGCGGGTCTCCGCGTCCCAGTCGTAGAAGAACTGCCGGATCGTGAGCGCCGAGGCGTCGTCAGCGAGGGGCAGCCAGTTGCCCGCCCGCCTCGGCCCGCCGAGGATGAGGGTGAAGCGTCCGTCGGCAGCGACCTCGAGCTCGTGGCCCGAGACCTCGGACACCACCCGCATCGGCGTTCCGAGCCCGAACCAGCCCGCGGTCACCTGGAAGTTGAGCCAGTGGACGGTGCCGCGGCGCCCACTCACCTCGTAGACCGCGTCGCCCCGCAGCGGCACGTTGGTGTAGACCGCGTCGGCGTTCGGCAGGCCCCAGGTGTCGGCCACCCAGAAGACCTGCGGGTCCTCGGGATCTCCGCGCCTGATCCAGAGGTCGAGATTCGCGGCGAGGGTGCGTGCCAGATAGCGGTAGCCCTCGGCGCGGTCGCCGGGCGAGTCGGGCGCGCCGGGCTGGAGGACGACGGCGTCGAGCGCGCCGATGCGCTCCGCGAAGCGACGCCAGGCCTTCTCGAGGTCCATGGACCCTCCCTTCAGCGCGAGAGCCCGTAGAACCGGAGCGCGTTCTCGCCGAGGATCTTGCGCTGGGCGGCCTTCGGCAGCGGCGCGATCTTCTCGCGGAGCTCGCCCACGACGTTGAACGTCGCGTCGAGGTGCGGGTAGTCCGAGGCCCAGATCACGTAGTCGGGGCCGAGGTGCTCTGCCACCGCCGCGGTGATCGACTCGTCGGGCTCGGCGGAGATCACGCACTGGCGCTTGAAGTACTCCGAGGGCAGCAGCTTCATCGGCGTGAATGCGTGCATCACCTCGGTCTTGTGATCCATGCGGTCGAGCCAGGCGGTGATCCAGTTCGAGCCCGCCTCGAGCACCGCGCACTTGAGCCGCGGATACTTCTCGAACATGCCGCGCGTCATCATCGAGGTGAAGGCCGCCATCACGTCGAGCGCCAGGAAGGTGAAGGAGAACACGGCCTCTCCGCCTGCCGCGGCCAGGTCTCGCCCGCCGACGTAGTCCTGGAGGGTGCTGGTGCTGCGCGCCACCACGTGGAAGGCGATCGGCATGTCGAGTTCCTGCACCGTCTGCCAGAACTGCACGAGCGCGGGATCGTCGAACTGGCGGCGGTCGCGGGCCGGCGGATCGGGCGAGAGGTAGACGCCGGCGCAGCCGTCCTTCCGCGCCCGCTTCACCTCCTCGACGGCGCCTTCCGGATCCTTCAGGCAGATGTGCGCGATGGGCACGAGGCGCTTGCGGTCGTGACTGCAGAAGTCGACGATCCAGCGGTTGTAGGCGCGGGCGTACGCCGTCGCGAGGCGCGGGCTCTCGACCATCCCCTCCCACGCAATCCCGATCGTCGGATAGAGGAGCGCCATGTCGATCTGCTCGTCGTCCATGACCGAGAGGCGCGCCGCCGGGTCGTAGCCGCCTTTGGGGCAGCCGTCCTCGTAGCTGCGCTGCCCCATCGTCATCAGGTCCGTCGAGTCCATCTCGATGCCGCCGAGGGCGCCGAGGCGGCCGCGGAGCGCGAGGTGGACCTTGTTCTCGACGAGCAGAACTTCGACGCCAGAGTCGTCCTTCTCGATGCGGATCGCGTCGGCACGCAGGTTCGGCTCCAGATACTTCTGCCAGGTGTCGCGCGGCTCGAGCACGTGGCCGTCGGCATCGACGGTCAGGATGTCGTCGGATGTGGGCATGGGTCCTCCGGCTGAAGGCCCATGCTACAGGTTCTCGACGCGGCCAGGAGCTTCCGGATGCGCTTCGTCGAAGTCGTGGCGCCGGGTGACGTGCGGGTCTCGGAGACGGAGACGCCGCGCCCGGGGGAGCGGGACATCCTGCTCCGGATGCGCGCGTGCGGCCTCTGCGGCTCGGACGTGACGTACATCCAGACCGGCCCGGCGCTGTTCGGGCGCAAGAGCTTGCCGCTCGGGCACGAGCCGGCCGGCGAGATCGTCGCGGTCGGAAGCGCCGTCACGGAGCTGGCAGTCGGCGACCGCGTGGTCGTGAACCCGATGGCGCAGCCGACGGGCGTCATCGGCAACGGCGGGAACGAGGGAGCGCTCGCCGAGTACCTGCTGATCCGGAACGCCGTGCGCGGCCGGAGCGTCGAAGTGTTCCCAGACTCGGTTCCCTTCGAGGTCGCTGCGCTGAACGAGCCGCTCGCCGTCGCGCGCCACCTGGTGAGCCGCGGGAATCCGACGCCCGACAGCCAGGTGATCGTGTTCGGGGCCGGCCCGATCGGGCTCGGCGCGCTGCTCTGGCTCAAGCTCCTCGGCGTGAAGCACGTGGCGGTCGCAGAGGTCCTTCCGGGCCGACGCGAGCGGGCGCTCGCGTTCGGCGCGGACGCCGTGATCGATGCGGCGAACGAGAACGTGCCGAAGCGACTGCTGGAGCTTCACGGCCGGGCGAAGAACAGCCTGGGACTCACCCGCCCCGCCACGGACGTCTACTACGACGCGGCTGGCGCCCAGGCCGTCCTGGACGCGGTGATCGCCTCGGCGAAGAGCGACACCCGGCTCGTGATCGCGGCCGTGTACAAGAAGCCGGTGACGATCGACACGAATGCGATGCTGCTCTCCGAGCTCACGCTCACGACGTCGCTGGGCTACCCGACGGAGATCTTCGAGACCACGCAGGATCTCGTCGCCAACTGGCAGCGCTTCGCGCCGCTGATCAGCCACCGGATCCCCTTCGCCGAGGTGGAGCACGCGATCCGGCTCGCCTCGACGCCGGGCGCGGCCGAGAAGGTCGTCGTCGTCATCTGAGGCTCACCGGCGGCCTGCTGTACCCTGGGCGCCCGGAGATCCCACCGTGCCGGCCGCTCCCACGCGCGACCTCGCGCGTCACTGGACGCTCGACCCCGCGATCACCTACCTGAACCACGGCTCCTTCGGTGCGTGCCCGCGGCCCGTGCTCGAGGCGCAGCAGGCGCTGCGCGAGCAGCTCGAGCGCGAGCCCGCGCGATTCTTCAACCGCGAGGCGCCCGTGCTGCTCGCTGCTGCGAAGCAGGAGCTGGCGCAGTTCCTGAACGCGCCGGCCGACGGGCTCGCCTTCGTGCGCAACGTGACCGCGGCGATCAACGCCGTGCTCCGCTCGGTGCCGCTCGCGGCGGGCTCCGAGCTCCTCGTGACCGACCACGAGTACAACGCGACGAAGAACGTGCTCGAATACGTCGCCGCCGAGCGGGGCTGCCGCGTGGTGGTGGCGCAGGTGCCCTTCCCGACCGCGGGTCCCGAGGCGGTGGTCGAGGCGGTCCTTGCGCGCGTCACCGAGCGCACGCGCCTCGCCGTGCTGGACCACGTCACGAGCCAGACCGCGCTGGTCTTCCCGATCGCCGAACTCGTGCGCGAGCTCCAGGCCCGCGGCGTCGACGTGCTCGTCGACGGTGCACACGCGCCGGGAATGGTCGAGGTCGACGTCGGTGCGCTCGCGCCCGCCTACTACGCCGCGAACTGCCACAAGTGGCTCTGTGCGCCGAAGGGCGTGGGCTTCCTCTGGGCGCGCGAGGACCGCCGCCGCCACGTGCGACCCGCCTCGATCAGCCACGGCGCGAATGCGCCGGTTCCCCTCGAGCGACGCTACGGGGTGGAGTTCATGTGGACCGGCACCGACGACCCCACCCCTGCGCTTGCGCTGCCCGCGGCCCTGCGCTTCCTCGAGGGGCTCTTGCCAGGCGGCTTCAGCGCGCTCCGCGCGCGCAACCGCGCGCTCGCGCTCGCGGGCCGGAAGCTCGTCGCCGACGCGCTCGGCGTGCCGCTGCCCAGCCCCGACGCGACGATCGGCTCGATGGCGTCGCTCCCGGTGCCCGCGCTGCCGGGCCTGCCCGCTCCGAAGGCCGCCTCCGCGCTGGAGCTCGACCCCCTCCACGACGCGCTCTTCCGCGAGCACCGCATCGAGGTGCCCGTGCTCACCTGCCCCGCGCATCCGGGACGCCTCGTCCGCATCTCCGCGCAGGCCTACAACGAGCTCGACGACTACGAGCGGCTCGCTGCGGCGCTCCGCACGCTCGCCCGCGGCTGACTCCCGAGGTCGGGTGGACGTTGCCTCCTCCGGGCCGATGGGCTAGCCGATCGGCTAGCGGAGGTGGCTTCGCATGAGACGAGCCGATGGCGAAGTGATCCTGCTCTGGACGTTGCCCGCGGTGGGAGTCATCTGGCTCTCCGCCTTCCTGCTGTTCCCGGGGTTCGTCCAGCCGATGTCGCCCACGCTGTCGGCGGAGGAGGTCGCCGCCTTCTATCGCGATCCCGAGAACCTTCCGCGCATCCGCTACAGCATGATCGTGTTCAACTGGTTCGCGGTCGGGCTCATTCCGGTCCTCGCGCTCATCGTCATGCAGATCCGCCGGATGGCCCATCGCACGCCGATCTTCTCCTACGCCATCATCGCGTGCGCGGCAGGCGGCCCCACGATCTTCCTGATGGCCGATCTGTTCTGGCTCCTCGCCGCGTTCCGCCCGATGCGGGACCCGCAGCAGACCCTGATGTTCAACGACCTCGCCTGGGTGACCTTCTCGAGCCAGGTCGGATTCCTGATCGCGCAGAGCGTGATCCTCGCCCTGGCGATCTACCTCGACCGCCAGGAGCGACCGGTCTTCCGGCCGTGGGTGGCGCACTCCAACCTCGTCGTCGCCGCTCTGCTGGCCCCGGCGGCGTTCGTCGGGCTCGCGCTGGAAGGCCCCCTCGCCTGGGACGGCCTGCTCTCCTTCTGGGTGCGAAACCTCGCGGTCGGCCTCTGGATCGTCGTGATGGGGTTCGTTCTCGGCCGGGCGATCTACCGGCAGCGGAGTGCGGAGGAGCTGGCCGCGTGAGCGCGTTGCTTCGCCGGATCGCCTGGCACTGGCGCTACGACGAGAAGCGCGAGCTTTGGATCGGGTGGTGGACGCTGGTCGTGTTCTACAACCTGTACGGCCTGCTGTTCTTCGTAGTCGCGCGCACCCAGCCGCCGCCGAAGCCCTCGTTGGAGCCCTCCGAGATCGTGCAGTGGTTCGACGATCGGCACTACGGGCTGCTCTTCGGCTACGCGATCGTCTTCATCGTTGGCGGCGCGACGGCGATCATGAACGCGACGCTCGCCTACACGATGCGGCGGATG